>Ga0256824_10000387_pt1 | contig 16756 bp, 12 predicted proteins | sample CV67metaG_FD_191570 | JGI IMG/M metagenome (GOLD analysis project Ga0256824, IMG submission 191570) | Hydrothermal vent microbial communities from East Pacific Rise, Pacific Ocean - CV67 | ecosystem: Environmental > Aquatic > Marine > Hydrothermal vents | place: Pacific Ocean: East Pacific Rise...
CTCTCAGCACAAAAAGATGGCTTTAGATTTTTTATGGAAAAAGAGATTTATGAACAAGGGGATGTTATCGCAGATACACTTCTTGGTCGTTTGAGCGATGATGAAGTTCTTTTTGAAGAGTTAAACGCAGAGCTGTTTGAAGGCATAAACGAGATAAAACTTTGTGCTTGTGGAACATCTTACCACTCTGCCCTTTCTGCCACATATATGTTTGAACGCTATGCCAAGATAAAAACATCGGTTGAAGTTGCTTCTGAGTTTAGATACCGTTCTCCTATAATGAGCAAAGATACTCTCTTTGTAGTTATCTCTCAAAGTGGAGAGACTGCTGACACCCTAGAGACTCTCAAAATGGCAAAAAACGCAGGACTTAAAACACTTGTTATTTGTAATGTTGACAACTCTTCGATGGTGCGTTTAGCAGATGCTTGTATATTAACTCGTGCTGGAGTAGAAAAAGGTGTAGCTTCGACTAAGGCCTTTGCAACTCAGGTAACTGTTTTTTGGATGATGAGTCTCTACCTTGCAAAACGCAGAGATGCTTTAAACGCAGAGGAGATAAAAAGACAGATACATCTTCTACGTGAGATTCCTGCGAGTGTAAAGGTTACTGATGAGATGCACGAACGCATTAAACGTCTCTCTAAGAGATACCTTCACGGTCATGGTTTCTTCTTTATAGGTCGTGATGTATTCTTTCCACTCGCTCTTGAAGGTGCATTAAAATTAAAAGAGATTTCATATCTTCATGCTGAGGGTTATCCGAGTGGAGAGATGAAACATGGTCCTATCGCTCTTGCTGATCCTGAGCTTTTTACTATTGCCCTACTTCCTCAGCATCTTCTGTATGAAAAAGCAAAATCAAATGTAGAAGAGTTAAGTGCAAGAGATAGTACGATTTGTGCGATTAGTGCTATAGAGTTTGATAAGGCTGATGACTTTATACCTATCAATAAATGTAGTGACTATATGCTAGAGTTTTTTGAGATGATGGTTGTAGTTCAACTTCTTTCTCTTGAGATTTCTGTAAGACTTGGTAATGATGTAGATATGCCTAGAAACCTTGCTAAAAGTGTTACAGTAGAGTAAACAAGTAAAAATTTGACATAAAAAAAGCCCGATGTACAAAAGTACATCGGGCTTTTTTAGTTTAATGAAGGGTTATAGACTAGCTACAACCACATCCACCACCACTTGACTGTGCAGGAGCAGCTTGGCTACCACCAGTTGAACAAGCAGATACTCCTGGAGGAGTTGTAGGCTGAACACCTTTGTTATCAACACCACCATTAGCATTTATCTCTTCAATAGTTGCCCAGATAGAAGCAGCAGCTGCGATGAAACGTTTTGCAGACTCAGAAGATGGGTTAGCGAAAACGATAGGCTTACCTTCATCTCCACCAGTTCTGATTGATGGCTCTATTGGCACTTCAGCGATGATTTTAGTATCGAACTCATCAGCCATTGGTTGAGATGTTCCTTTACCAAAGATATCGTACTCAACACCAGTATCTGGAGCGATAAATCCACTCATGTTCTCAATAATTCCAGCGATAGGAATGTTAAGTTTCTTGAACATATCTAATGAACGACGTGAGTCATCTAAAGATACAGCCTGAGGAGTAGTTACTGTTAAACCAGCTGTTACAGGAACAGACTGAGCAAGAGTAAGCTGAGCATCACCTGTACCTGGTGGCATATCGATAACTAGAACATCTAACTCTGACCATAAAATGTCACGTAAGAACTGCTCAATAGCTTTCATAATCATAGCACCACGCCAGATTAAAGATTGACCATCTTCCATAAGTGAACCCATAGACATCATTTCGATACCGTAAGCTTTGATAGGAAGAACTTTGTTTCCATTTACTTCTGGCTTAACATCAGCAACACCCATCATACGAGGGATATTTGGACCATAAATATCAGCGTCTAAAAGACCTACTTTAAGTCCTTGAGCAGCTAATGCTACTGCGATATTTACAGATGTAGTTGATTTACCAACTCCACCCTTACCTGAACTTACCATTAGGAAGTTTTTAACTTGTGGAGCGATGTTTTTACCGTGAGATGAACTCTCTTTTGGCATTTGTGGAGCTTTTACATTACAAGATACATTAGTCGCACCCGCAGTTTTAAGAGCTTCTGTCGCTTCATCAGTAATCTGTTGTGCAACTTCTGGAGCACTCGATGTGATTTCACAGTTGAAACTTACATTTGTTCCATCTATTACTATGTTATTTACAAAACCAAAAGTTACGATATCTTTCGTAAATCCTGGGTACATTACTTTACTAAGTGCTGATTTTACAATTTCTTCAGTCATTTGAATAATTTTCCTTTATAAAATTTATATGTTTGAACTATATCATATCCAAATAAGACAAATATTGTCTTAATTAGATAATTCTTTTTCTTAAGCTAAAAGTGCAGCTTCTTCTGCTTCTTCTTTTGCTTTTGACTCTGCGATAATTCTTTCAATTCCCTCAGGGTTCTCCATAATCTCTTGAGTAATTTTGTAAGAACAAAATTTTGGTCCACACATAGAACAAAATTCTGCTTCTTTAAATACATCTTGAGGTAAAGTCTCATCATGGTACTCACGAGCTCTCTCGCTGTCAAGAGCTAACTCAAACTGCTTTTCCCAGTCAAATGTATAACGAGCATCACTCATCTCGTCATCAACATCTCTTGCACCCTTACGTCCACGAGCGATATCCGCTGCATGAGCCGCAATTTTGTAAGCGATGATACCTTCACGTACATCATCTGCGTTTGGAAGACCAAGATGCTCTTTTGGTGTTACATAACATAACATTGAAGCACCGTGCCATCCACCAACAGCTGCACCGATAGCAGAAGAGATATGATCATATCCAGCTGCGATATCAGTAACTAAGGGTCCAAGAATATAAAAAGGAGCTTCATGACAAAGTTCTCTTTGAATCTTCATATTACGTTCTACTTGATTTAAAGGAACATGACCTGGACCTTCAATCATAACTTGAACATTCTTTTCCCAAGCTCTTAGAGTAAGCTCTCCAAGAACCTTAAGCTCTCCAAGTTGTGCATCGTCAGAAGCATCTGCTAAACAACCAGGACGAAGTGAATCACCTAGAGATAAAGAAACATCATACTTCGCACAGATATCTAAAATCTCATCAAACGCAGTATAAAAAGGATTTTCTCTATGGTAGTGCATCATCCAAGCAGCCATTAAAGAACCACCACGAGATACGATACCCATCTTACGTTTTGCAATTTTAGGCATAGTTTCAAGTAAGAAACCTGCATGAATTGTAAAGTAAGAAACACCTTGCTGTGCTTGACGCTCTAAAACATCTAACATTACTTCTATACTTAAGTCTTCTATCTTGTTTCCAACATCATGAAGGATTTGATAGATAGGCACAGTTCCAATAGGAATCTTAGAAGCACCAATAACGGCTTTTCTAATCTCATCTAAATCACCACCAGTTGAAAGGTCCATTGCAGTATCTGCTTTATAGTGTTGAGAAACTTCCATCTTTTCAACTTCGCCCATAACATCAGATGCTATAGCAGAAGAACCAATATTTGCATTGATTTTACATGTTACTGCAATTCCGATTGCCATTGGCTCCAATGATGTATGGTTCACATTCGCAGGAATAATTAAACGTCCACGTGCGATTTCGCTACGGATTAGCTCAGGAGACAAGTCTTCTATTTTCGCTATATACTCCATCTCTTGTGTAATAATACCCTCTTTGGCATAGTACATTTGCGTTCTTACAGCGTCTTTTTCTCTCTCTTTTACCCATGAAGATCTCATAGCAACTCCTAATTTTGTTATTCTGAAATAATTTATATATAGTGGAAATATAATCAAATAAAGTTAATCTAATATAAAGTAATCATATTGCATTTATAATTTAGCTTATCTTGGGTAAAAACAACCACTTTCAAGATAATAAAAAGAAATAGAGTGTATACTTTCGTAACACTAAGAATATTTAGGAGACTATTTGCCAGACATGACACTTATTTTACTATCGGCAGGCAGTTCTAGTCGCTTTAACATGAATGTTAAAAAGCAATGGCTCAGAGTAAACCATAAGCCACTGTGGAGTTTTGTTGCAGATAAGCTCCAAAAGAGTGGTAATTTTGTAAAAATAATAATTGTTGCATCAAATGATGACATTTCTTTTATGAAAAACTATGCAGATTATACATTTGTCCAAGGTGGTAACACTAGACAAGCCTCACTCAAGAATGCATTAAACGCAGTACAGAGTGAATATGTTTTAGTCAGTGATGTCGCTCGTGCTTGTATTAACAAGGATCTTTTAGAGAGAATCATCTCTAAAAAAGGCAGTGCAGACTGTATCGTTCCATTTCTAAAAGTAACAGATACTATCATTTATGAAGAGTCTACGATTGACAGAGATAAAGTTAAAAGAGTACAGACTCCTCAGCTTTCTAAAACGCAGGCTCTTATAGAAGCACTCAATGTAGAGAGTGAGTTTACAGATGAGAGTAGTGCTATCGTTGCAAATGGCGGTTCACGCGAGTTTGTACTAGGCGATGAAGATGCTCACAAGATAACCTTTGCACAAGACCTCAACAAACTACCATGCCTAGAAGCACCCTCTAGTGATACCCTAAGTGGAAATGGCTTTGATGTTCATGAGTTTGATGACAAGGGCGAGATGTGGTTAGGTGGAGTTAAAATAGACTCTGCGTTTGGTTTTAAAGCACATAGTGATGGTGATGTCGCTCTTCACTCTCTTATAGATGCACTTTTAGGTGCAGCCGGACTGGGAGATATTGGAATGATGTTTCCAGATAATGATGATGCATATAAAGGTATGGACTCAAAAGAGTTACTCAAACGTGTTGTTAGTAAAATTTACAATTTTGGTTTTGTTATCATAAATGTAGACATAACGATAGCAGCACAGACACCAAGAATAGGAAAGTACAAACTCGCTATGAGAACCGTTATAGCCGAGATACTAAACATAGATAGAGCAAGAGTAAATGTAAAAGCTACAACAACTGAGAAGCTTGGGTTTGTAGGAAGAGAAGAAGGTGTGGCTGTAATGGCAAATGCCAATTTAAAATATTTTAACTGGAAGATGTAAGAAAAATGAAAATACTAATTATAGAAAACGAAATATATTTGGCACAGAGTATAGCAACAAAACTAGGCGAGCAAGGTCACGTATGTGAAATGTGTACATCAACAAAAGATGCTATCAGAAGTAACAACTACGATGTAGTTCTACTTTCAACAAACATCAATGGTCAGGATTTTCATCCTGTTATAGATACTTTTAAAAACTCTATTGTTATCTTAATGGTCTCATATATTAGTAATGATACAGTTTCAAAACCTCTTGCTGCTGGTGCAAAAGATTATATACTCAAACCATTTATGATTGAAGAGCTAATCCGTAAGATAAATCATTATCAAGATTATGAAAAACTCAAAAAACGCACTATAGCTTATGAGAAATATCTTACGCACACTTTCTCGAGTGTAAAACATGACAAAAACTTTGACAATGTTGAACTTCCTCTTTTTGTAAGTTCAAGTTTTCAAAAATATGCTGATGCTTTCGCCTTTGAGTATGCTCAAAAGCTCAACCTACCTATCCACTTTTTAACACTCAGTGACCCTAAAGCGATGAGCGAGATAGACTCTCTTCCACAAAACTCTCTTATCTATATCATAGATTATCAGATGCTAAAAAAAGGTGATAAAAAAACTTTTTGTAACCTTATAACTGGTAAAAAAGTGATTATCGCAAGTTCAGATAAAATAGAAGACGTTGAGCATCCTGTTATGGAGATAAAGAGTGAAAGTAATGTATTTGATAAGGGAGAGATTCTTCCTATAGAAGACTACGTGAAGTTTATAGTTTTAAACTATCAAGACAAATATCCAGATACAGAACTTTCAAAGAAGCTTGGTATCTCACGTAAAAGCTTATGGGAAAAACGTAAAAAGTATGACATTGTCAAGAAAAAATAAAACTCTTTATATTGATAAAGAGGCAGCTTCAGCACTAGAACTTGTAGCAGATGATCTTCTACTCCCTGTTACAAAACTCATGTCTAAAAAAGAGTCCCTATCTGTTTTAAGTACAGGACTCATAAATGGACAATCTTTTCCTTTTCCTTTTATTCTTGCACCCTCTGGTAAAAAAAACGAAGCGCTTATCTCTACCCTTAGTGAAGGTGAAGAGATTACTATTATTTGTGAAGGCGAAGAGTTTGCTACATTGATTGTATCTGAGACATATGAGATTGACCCTAGTGATAGAGTAAAACATATTTACGGTACTGATGATGTTACACACCCAGGTGTAATGGCGACAATGAAAAGACTTGGTTCATGGGCTCTTTGTGGAGAGTACAAGCTCATAAAAGAGAGTGAAAATAGTAATAAAATTAATATTTTTCAAGCAAAAAAGCAGATTAATGCTTCTCACACTGCTGCTCTTGTAATGGCAGCAAACCCTTTACATCGTGCACATGAACGTCTTATTCGTCAGGCACTAGAAAATACTGACTTACTTGTTATATTTTTACTCAAACCTTATGAAAAAGCCAACTTGAACTACGATATTCGTCTTGAAGCACTAGAGTTCTTTGTAAATAACTATCTTCCAAAAAATCGTGTTGTAATAGTTCCACTTGAAAATAGCTATATTTTTGCTGGATACAATGAGATAATAATAGACGCAATAGTTGCTAAAAATTATGGCTGTGATAGACTTACAATAGGGCGAAACCATGCAGGTCTTGGAATGTTTTATGACTGTAACTCAAACAAATCTATCATAGATAGAGTAACAGGAATCAATATAGAGATTAGTATAGCAAGTGAGTATGTTTACTGCGATGAGTGTAGAACTCTTGTAAGTAAAAACACCTGTCCTCACGGGCAACATCATCAAATCTCTTATCATGCAGACTCTATTTTAGAACTTCTTGAAACAGGAATTCTTCCTCCTGCTGTTCTTATAAGAAAAGAGATCTCTGCGTTTATTCTCTCTAAGCTCTATCCAGACAGATTTAAAAACTTAGAAAAACTCTACTATGACACTTTTGCAACAAAGGGTCTTCTTGAAGAACATTCTGAAAAAGATTTTTATCTTGAGCTTATGAAGCTTTATCAGACAACATCACTTACATAAACAATAGGAATAATATAAATGAATTGGTTTTTTTTAACACTAGGATATAGTGGTCTCTCCCCTAAAGCACCCGGAACAGTTGGAACATTAGTCTCTCTTCCTCTTGGAATGCTTATACTTATCTACTTTGATGCAAGTACACTTTTTTTAGCAACACTTCTTATCTCAGTTCTTGCCATTAAAGCAATCAACTCTTATGAAGAGAAGAGTGGAAACCATGACGACCAAAGAATAGTCATAGATGAACTTGCAGGAATGTGGTTTGCACTAAGTGTTGCACCTGCGTTTGGAGTTCTTATGAGTGATGTAACTACACTTGAAAATGGCTTTTTAGTACAGTCTCTCCTCTCTTTCGTACTCTTTAGATACTTTGACATTACCAAGCCTTCTATCATAGGTAGAATCGACCGTGAAGCTAAGGGTGGAGTTGGTGTGATGGGTGATGATATCATCGCAGGTTTTGCAGCAGGTATCTCAAGTGCTGCTCTATGGCAAGGCTATCTTTACCTAAGTGCTATGACGTTTTAAAAAACCTCATATCCTCTTTGGTAATAACTCGTATCATATTTGTTGAACCAGCTTTTCCTATAGGGTCACCAGCTGTTAAAACATAGGAGTTCTCTCTTTGGATTGAACCTTCCTTGAGTCCCCTTTTCATTACATCTTTAAGTATAAAATCTAAGTTCTCTTTTTTAACAGACATCAAAGGTATCACTCCCCAAACAAGTGTCATCTGCCCTCTTACTAAAAAGTCATGTGTTATGGCATAGATAGTTTTTTGCGGACGATAACGAGCTAGTTTTCTCGCTGATGAACCTGAAGATGTTATAGAAAAAATACCCTTTGTATCTAGGTCATGAGAGAGTCTCACTGCTGATTCACTTATCATATCGCCACTATCATTTTTTTCATACCCTGCATATCTATAGTACTTGTAGAGTTTTTCTGTCTCGCTTATGGTGTTTACCATCGTCTCAACTGCTAAAATGGGATGCTCACCAACAGCACTCTCTTCTGAAAGCATCACCGCGTCTGTTCCATCCATCACTGCGTTTGCGATGTCACTTATCTCTGCTCTTGTGGCTCTCTCGTTTTGTGTCATAGATAAAAGCATCTGTGTTGCAGTAATAACAGGTATACAAGCTGCGTTTGCCTTTTGAATAAGCATCTTTTGTATGTTTGGCACCTCATAGTATGGAACTTCTATACCTAAGTCTCCTCGAGCAACCATAAGCCCATCACTATGTTTTATAATCTCATCTATATTTTCTAAGGCATCAAATTTCTCAATCTTTGCTATGAGTTGCTGATGTCCACCATGGAGTTTTACTATCTCTCGTGCGTTTATCATATCTTGAGCCGTCTGAACAAATGATATAGCCATAAAGTCTACACCATTTTGGACACCCCATTGTATATCTTTTTTATCTTTTGGAGTGAGAACATCTACACCAAGGCGAGTGTTTGGAAAGTTCACACCTTTTTTAGAAGAGAGTATGCCTGCGTTTTCGACAAGAACACTCACTTCTCCTTGGGATACACAAGAGACCTTAGTTCGGATTATGCCATCATATAGATAGATAAAATCACCCACTTTTAACTGCTCTAAAACTTGAGGATAGTTTATAGAAACTTTATAAGTGTTTTCATCTATTTTCGAGCCAATTATCTCCTCTTTTGAAAAAATAATTGTATCATTTTCTTTAAGAGTAAACTTATCCTCTATCTCCCCAATTCTGATTTTTGGTCCACTTATATCTTGAAGTACACCGATAACAAGTCCTGTTTTATCCATCGCCTCTCTTATACGAGAGAGAACTATGGAGTGTTGTTCATGTGTACCGTGAGAGAAGTTAAGTCTAAAAACATTTACTCCAGCGTTTATAAGCTTTACTAGTGTGTTTAAAGAGTCCGAAGCTGGACCTATTGTAGCGAGGATTTTTGTTCTTTTTTTCACTTTATTTCCTTAAAAGAAGGGTTTAATATATCTCTTTAACTCGTCCAACTTCTCCACTCATAAGGCGAACCTTAATACCGTGAGGGTGTGTTGGAGACTTTGTCAAGATATCACGCACAATACCATCTGTAAGATACCCTGTTGATTGGTCTTGCTTAAGGACTATGGCTACTGAGTCACCATGTTTTATATTTTTTCGGGATGTACCATCTAACATACTTTATCTCCTCTCTTAATTATTATCATTTATTTTTTATACTTATTTCATCTTTACATCTATTGCAGATTTTATCAGTAGAGTTCGTACTGAAAATCATACTGCATTCATCGCATTTTACTACTCTAAACGCAGCAAGGTTTTGAACCTCAGGTTCAAAGAACTCTTTAATGTTGTAAGATGATGAAAGTGTAATTGCCTTTGGTTCACATACATCATGACAGATATGACACTTAATACATAAAAATGGATCAAAATCTATCTTAGAATTTTTCAAGTCCGAGGTCAAAGCACCTGTTGGACAGACTCTATAACACATCTGACATGCTGTACATACAGCTTCATCCATAATCTTTTGAGATGTAAAAGTTACTTCACTTGCATCTACAATATGAAATACAGAAGGCTTTTGTACTCTCTTTATAGCTGCGAATAATAGCTTTCTTTTCTCTGGAATATCTTTTTTTCTTAATAGCGCTATATCTATTTTTTCTAAGGTATGCTCTTCTAGTTCATCACTAGCTTTTTTTACCTCTTCTTTAAAACTATGTTTTTCATTTCGTACAGTTTTTAAACTGGCTGCGTTTAAAAAGTCTCTTCTCTTAGGAGTAGTCTCTTTATCTTCATAACAAATATTTGCTAGCTTTATAAGAGCATCACTTTGCATTGCTTCTAAAAGATAGCTAGCTTCTTCATGATTTCGTAGTATGAGTTTATGACAAGTTGATGCTATATCACAACCTTCACAGTATCCCATATCAAAGAGAAGCTCTTTTTTCAAAATTGCCATAGAGATGATATGCTCAACACTCAGTACTGAAATACAAGGAACATTTTTTCTACATGAGAGAAGAGTATCTTCGGATTCTACAAAATCAAAAAAGAAGTTCGTCGAATCAAACTCTTCTAGCCTCATAGCTTCACTAGGACAGACACCAACACAGGCACCACAACTCACACATACAGAGGAGTTTATAGTAGGAAGATTTGTCACTCCCATCACTATAGCATCTGTAGGACAGACAAGTTCGCAATTATTGCACTCACTCTCTATACTTAAAGAACGAACACAAGAACCTGCACTTAAGGCTATCATCTTACTCTTAACTGCGTTTGTTGCATAAAAATTCTTTATTTGGATTTAAAAGTAATTATTTTATCACATTAGACTGAAAGTATAATTATAGATAATGTTAAAATTGTTTGTGATTTTGAAGGTCTTCAGTGGTGGAGAAGGAGAGATTCGAACTCTCGGTACAGTTACCCATACGCATCCTTAGCAGGGATGTGGTTTCAGCCGCTCACCCACTTCTCCGTTTGAAGACCGTGATTATAGTAGTAAGTAGCTAATACTTTGCTTAAATCACATCTTCTATCAAAATTTGTCTTAGTTTAGCTAAATTGAGATATAATGCATAAAAACAAACAAAGGCTGTTGTATTAAAATTATTTTATTGCTACTACTTTCAGCACTATTGTTTAGCTCAGACTATCCAAGTTTCTCAAAAAAAGAGTTGGATTCAATTGAGAAGAAAAATGGAAAAATTTCTAAAAATAGAATACTAGATTATGAAAAAAATCTAGAGTTAATGCAAACATACACTCCATTAAAACAACTTAAGTATACTAATTTTTATCTTAACCAACTACTCCCCCAATATGATGATGTCATTCAACACAAAGAAGATTACTGGGCTACACCCAAGGAGTTCTTAATTACAGGTTTTGGCGATTGTGAAGACTATGTAATTATTAAATACTTTACACTGATAAATCTCGGTTTTGATGAAAAGAAACTTTTTATCACTGTTGTAAAAGAAGGATACCATGATGGGTATCATATGGTTTTAAGTTACTTTAAAACAGAAGGAGAATCTCCACTCGTTTTAGATAATCTTAGTTTTCGAATCTTAGACTTACAAACAAGAAAAGATCTAAAAGCAAATGTTTTTATAAACTCTAGTGGTGTCTATAAACTCAAGAATGGAGACTTAGTTAAAGTCAATCAATACAGTTCTCAATACATTAAACTAACAAAACGAATAAAAATAGAGTTACAAAATAGCTAGAATTTTTCCTACTATATCAGATGGATTTTCAGCTTGATAAATAGGACGTCCTACAACTATAAAATCTACCAGTGCCTCTTTAGCGAATGCGACATCAGCTACTCTTTTTTGATCTCCTGCATCTTCACCAAATGGACGAATTCCCGGTGTTAAAGTCATAAACTCTTTGTTTGTAATACTTTTAATCGAATCAGACTCGTAAGCAGAACAGACAACACCATCAAGACCACTATCCATTGCATCTTTCGCAAACTGGTCAGCTTTTTCTGATATATTTGTTTCATAGATGGCTTGAAACTCATCCTCACTAAACGATGTAAGAGCAGTAACAGCTAGAACGATAGGACGAGTCTCATACTTCTCAAGTCTTTGCATAACTGTTTTCATAGCTCTTTTACCTGCACTGGCGTGAACATTAAACATATCAACACCTAGTCCCATGATAGATTCAGCAGAATCAGCCATAGTATTTGGAATATCATAAAGCTTAAGATCTAGAAATATTTTAAAGTCAGGATTGATTTGTTTGATAGCTTTTAAAAACTCTTCACCATCTCGAATATAAGTACGAAGTCCAACTTTTAGCCAGACATCATGCTCTTTTATTTTTTCAATAAGAGCTAAGTTCTCTTCTCTTGTAGGTAAATCTAATGCAACACATAATTCCATAAATACTCTTTTTATTATAATTTGGTGTAATTATACCTAAGTACATCTATAGTAGATTTAAACTGTAAAATTATATTAGTATTATTTTATCTTCCTCTAATCATATTTAAGGTTTAATATAGAAACTATAAATTATAGGTGATAGCATGAAGTCTGGTTCAAGTATACTAATTGTAGATGATGTAATTGAAAATATCCAAGTAGCTATGAATATCTTAAAAAAATATAATTATAATTTTTCATATGCAAAAAATGGTGAAGAAGCATTATCTCTTTGTAAAGACAATAATTTCGACCTGATTCTTCTTGATATAATGATGCCAGGTATCGATGGTTATGAAGTTTGCAAACGACTTAAAAGTGATTCTAAGTACTCTGATGTACCTGTAATATTTTTAACAGCAAAAGTAGATATTGATTCTATGGCTCATGGATTTGAAGTTGGTGGAGTAGACTACATACTCAAACCTTTTCATGCTAATGAACTCCTTGCACGTGTAAAAACACATCTTGAACTTTTCAAAGCAAAGCAGGTTTTAAAAGATAACAACCTTACACTTGAAACTGAAATGCAAGTACAAAAAGAACTTATCCTAAGTGAGCTAGAAGAGAATCAAAAAGAGATGATTTTTGTTCTTACTGAACTAGTTGAGTCTATTTCCGATGAAACAGGTAAACATATACGAAGAGTCGCAGAGTATTCAAGACTTTTAGCTCAGCATTATGATTCTTTTTCACAAGAAGATGCAACTATTATCTATCATGCTAGTCCTATGCATGATATTGGTAAAATAGGTATTCCTATGGAGATTTTACATAAGAAAGGCTCTCTCACATCAGATGAGTTTGAAATAATGAAAACACATACTACTAAAGCACACGAGTACTTAAAAATAGCCCATGGGAAAATCATGAAAGCAGCTGATGTCATTGCTTATGCACATCATGAAAACTGGGACGGAAGTGGTTATCCTAGAGGACTAAAGGGAGAAGAGATTCATCCTTATGGTCGAATTGTATCTGTTGCAGATGTTTTTGATGCCCTTACACATAAGCGTGTTTATAAAGAAGCATGGAGTATTGATGATGCCGTTGAGTTTATAGTGAGCAACAGTGGTATAAAGTTTGATCCAGCTATTGTTCAAATATTTGAAGATAATGTTGATGAATTTATTTCAATTTCAAAATTATAAGTCCTTACTTTTTGTAAGTTTTTTTCTACTCTTTACTACCCTCCTATCTTCTCAAGAAAACTATTTAACAGATAAAGAAAAACAATGGATTAAGACACACCCTACTATTAGTGTTGGTGCAGGTTCAGACTGGGCACCTTTCGATTTTGTTACTCAAGATGGAAAATATCAAGGAATTACTAATGATTATTTACATCTAATATCAAAAAGAACAGGCTTAAAGTTTAATATCATAATTGATTCATGGAATAATCAGCTCAACAATATAAAAAACAATAAGCTCGATCTACTACCCAATATATACTATACAGATGAAAGAAGTAAGTATTTAGACTACAGCCTTTCCTATTTTGAAATGCTAAATTATTTTTTTATTAGAGATGATCTCAATGTTAAAGATATGAAAGATTTAAATGGAAAGACTATTGCTATTCCATATGGCTATGCACAAATAGAGGTATTAAAAAAAGAGTACCCTCTTATCAAAATTATCAATTTTGATACCTTTTCTGAGTGTATAGATGCTGTATTAGAGAAAAAGGCAGACATACTCTTAGATGCATATGCTTCCATAAACTATGTTCTACATAAAGAAAGTATATCATCTATAGTACCTTTTAAGTCTTATCGTAAACACAATACAATTAATTTATATATGGCTACTACAAAAAATAACCCAATTCTTCTGTCAATTATCAGTAAGTCATTAGCAAATATAACACTCAAAGAAAAAAGAAAAATTTATACTAAATGGGCTGGGAACGCCACACATATAAATAAATCTAAAGTAGTTTTTACAAAATATGAAAAAGAATGGATGAGAGTACATCCAACGATTACTTATAGTGAAATAAATTGGGAACCTATGTCCATTATCAAAAACAATACTATGATAGGTGTTATTAATGAATACATGAAAAAAATTACCCATGTTACAGGGCTCAACTTTAAATATAAACGAGCATCTTCATGGCCTGAAGTAATCAGACTTTTTAAAGAAAATAAGATTGATATTATTCCAGGGATTGGAGATAGTGATTTTGAAGCAAAGCTTGGACTTACATCTGAAGTTTATGCTAACTTTCCTTTTGTTCTTGTGACAAAAAATAGTGAGTCTTTTATAAGTGACATAGATGAATTAGAAGGAAAAACTATAGCTGTACCAAAATACTGGACAAGTTATAATTACCTACTTGAACAAAAACCAAATATTCGAGTAATATCTACTAAAACTGTTTTTGAAGCTTTAGATCTTGTCAAAGATGGTAAAGCATATGCATTTTTGGGGCATATGGCAATTAGTATGCACTATGTAGGAAACTACTATGCAAACACTCTTCATATTTCAGGTAAGGTTGATTTTGATATTAATCATAAATTTTTATTCCATAATGATAATAAAATTCTACTCGGCATCATAAATAAAGTATTTACTTCAATGAGTGAACAAGAGCACTTAGATATAAAGAACAAATGGTTAAATGTTGAAGTAAAAGAAGCTCAAGACTATGCCTTAATATTTCAGATTGCTTTTATACTCTTATTACTCATCCTAGCGACTCTATACTGGAATAGAAAATTATCTATAGAAATTCAAGAGAGACAATTAATAGAAAATGCCCTTAAAAGTGAAAAAGATAATTTCAAAGTTTTATTTGAAAAAGTTTCTGACGGAAACTTAATTATTCAAGATGAATGTTTTGTAAAAGCAAATGAAGCTGCCATAAATATGCTTGAACTTAGTAGTCTTGATGAGCTACTTTCCTCAAATCCAGTGCAATGGTCCCCCGATATACAACCCAATGGAATGTCCTCAGCAGAACTAGTAAACATAAGGATTAATGAGTGTTTAGTCAAGGGCTCAAATAGATTTGAGTGGATACATAAAGATATAAATGGAAATGAATTTTGGGTTGATGTATCTTTAACTAAAATAAGCTACGAATCTAAAGAAGCAATTTTTGTTGTCTGGCGAGATATTGGTGAACAAAAAGAGCTAGAAAAAGATTTGAAAAAGGCTAAAGAGAATGCAGAACTAGCAAATAAATCTAAGTCAGAGTTTCTTGCAAATATGTCTCATGAGATACGTACTCCTATGAATGCAATTATTGGTTTTACTGAATTACTTAATGAACAACTAACTGAACCGAAATTTAAGGCTTATACAAAAACAATTCAAAGTGCTGGTAATTCTCTTTTAACACTGATAAATGATATCTTAGATCTTTCAAAAATAGAAGCTGGTAAACTACAGATAAATAAAACTATAATTGACATTCATAATTTAGCAAATGAAGTTACTTCAGTATTTATGCTAGGTGCCCAAAAGAAAAATATAGACTTAATCCTAAATATTGACAACTCTATCCCGACTGCTTTACTTATAGATGAAGTAAGACTGCGTCAAGTTCTTTTTAACATAATCGGAAATGCTATTAAGTTTACCAATCATGGTTTTATTAAACTCTCAATAAAAGCGGTGAATGTAGACCAACATCTTTCAAAGTTAAACTTAGACATATCGATAGAAGATAGTGGTATTGGAATTGCACAAAAAGAACTTGAGAAAATATTTCTAGAATTTGAGCAGACAGATGGGCAAGACAATCGTAAATATGGTGGAACAGGATTAGGTCTTTCAATATCTAAACGATTATGTGAAATGATGGATGGGAAGATTGGTGTTACGAGTAATGAAGGTTCAGGAACAATATTTACAGTAAGTCTATATAACATTGATATCTCATCAATAGCCCTTCAAAGTAGTGCTGTGAATAAACAGCTAACAGATAAAGACAATATTGTATTTTTAAAATCTAAACTACTTGTTGTTGATGATATATCTGATAATAGAGAACTAATAATAAATATCTTTGAAAAGAGTGAAATCGATATTATCACAGCTAAGGACGGAATAGAAGCTATTGCACAATTTGAGAAAGAAAAACCAGACTTAATCCTTATGGATCTTAGAATGCCAAACATGGATGGCTATCAAGCAGCTGCTGAGATTAAGAAAATTTCTACAGTACCTATTATTGCATTAACTGCATCTGTAATGAAAGATGAGTGCGAAAGTTCAAAGCATCAGAACTTTGATGGTATTTTAAGAAAACCAGTTCTTAAAGAGACTCTATATGATGAGATAAGTAACTTTCTTCCTCACAAAAGAAATAATGTAGTAGTCAAACAAGAAGAAGTTCTACACCTAAGTGAAGTAGCTAAAAACAACCTTTCCACTATATTGAGTCAGCTCAATGCTGAGATACAAGAGCTCAATGATAAAGCTATTAAAAGTAACAGTATAGAAGATGTCAAGATATTTGCTCAATCGGTAGAGACTTTAGCTAAACAGTATGATGTAGGTATTTTAGACAAGTATGCTTTTGCTCTGTATGAAGCAATTGATCTGTTTGATATTGGAAGTATAGAATTATTACTAAAAAATATGTCTGAGATTA
>Ga0256824_10000388_pt1 | contig 16741 bp, 14 predicted proteins | sample CV67metaG_FD_191570 | JGI IMG/M metagenome (GOLD analysis project Ga0256824, IMG submission 191570) | Hydrothermal vent microbial communities from East Pacific Rise, Pacific Ocean - CV67 | ecosystem: Environmental > Aquatic > Marine > Hydrothermal vents | place: Pacific Ocean: East Pacific Rise...
TTTCTGTAAATTCAAAATTTTCTCTTTTTGAGACATAGCCATGGTCAATATTGATAATACCATCACGGTCTAAAAAGAGGGCTTTTTGTTGTTTCACTTTGCGCCATCTCTAAAAAGTACTGTTTTAATAGTCTTAATAAGGATGACTAAATCCATCCAAAGGTTCCAGTTTTGTATATACCAAATATCAAGTTCAACACGTGAGTTAAAATCAATATCATTTCGTCCACTTACTTGCCATAATCCTGTAATTCCAGGTTTTACAGAAAGAATAGTTTCACAATGTTCTCCAATCTTACTTTCTTCCTCCATCATATAAGGACGAGGACCGATAAAGCTCATTTCATTTTTTAAAACATTAAAAATTTGAGGTAGCTCATCTAGTGAAGTTTTTCGTAAGAAGTGACCTAATTTTGTAATACGAGGATCATTTTTGTATTTATGGTATTTTTTATAATAATTTACTTCTTCTGGATGTTTAGATAAATAAGATGCCAATAATTTGTCACTATTTTCATACATAGTTCTAAATTTATAACAGACAAAAGTTTCTCCATTTTTTCCTAAGCGTGTTTGAGAGAAAATGACACTTTGTTTAGGCTCAGTTTGACGTATTTTAAATGCAATATAAAGTATGATAGGTATTAAAAAAGGAAAAATAAATAATGATAAGAAAAAGTCAGAGGTGCTTTTTAGAATGAGTCGATAGCGGCTTTTAAGACGGTTACTAAATACGATAAGATTGGTACGAGTGTTCGAGAGCTCATAGATATGTGAATGTGTAAGATTATAATCATTCATTAGGGGTACAAAGATAACTTCATGTTTACCTTTAATCTCAGAAGAGATAATTTTTTTTAGTGTTTTTACATCATTATCTTTTGAGTTTACGAAAACAGTTGCAGGTTCTTCATTTCGCTTTGGTTTTATATAGCCTAAATAGGGGTTAGAATATATTTCCGAGGTTAAAAAAGGATCATTTCCGTAAACCTTAGCCTTTTTTTGCCAAAGACCTAGTTTATAAAGTACTTTTTTACTGATATTTTTTGCAAGAGGTATGAGTAGAGCCATAAAAATAAAAGATAAGCCTATCACTAAACGAGAATAATCAGTTATCATTTTTGTCATGGCGAGGTAGGCAAAAAGTAAAATGGCTGAAAAAATAAGCACTTTAATGATAAGTCTACTCTCATGCCAAAAATCATAGCGATAGGTATAGATACCTTCATAGGTAAAAAGAGAAATGATGATAATATAGAAAGGATAAAAAGTGAGATAAGTACTATAGGGAATAGTGTGTATCTCTAGTATTTCTGCATTTTCTCGAATAGTAAAAGCGATATACACTGAAAGAACAACCATGCAAATATCTAATAGCATAAAAATAGTTTTTGCGATGATGTCTTTCATAAGAAATTAAACCTATTTTATGGTTTACGTGTGATAGTTGCTGTTCCCTCAACTAATTCAATATTTGATTCTACTTGTCCATCAACATGCGTAATCTTTAGACTAGTCTTTTCTGAATCTTTGTTTACACTGTCTCCCGGAAACATAGTGTATTGTGTTTCTAATGACATAGGCCCCTCATAGGTACTATTTGAAGTAGAACTTCCACCACCTCCGCCACATCCAATCAATAGAAGACTAACTGCCGTAAATAAAAATATGTTTTTCATTATTTATCCTTAAAATGTGATACCGTTATTAGGTACATCGGTAATAAAAACCACTTGATTAGCTGTTTCATCCACAGAAATAGATCGTATATGTGATCTAGGTACTAATGAGTAAGGGAATTTATGCAAAGCAACATTATAAGGTTCCATAAGTGCATTGAACCATACATTTGCTATTTTTTGATAACCAGCATCTGTAGGGTGTGTATTATCTGCATAATCATCACTAGTCATTCCTGCACCTCGGTACATATCTACTATACTAATAGCATCGCCATTAAGTATTCGTTTTTGTAATAAATTATTGAGATTATGGTTAAACCCGGCCATTACAATATCATCTTGATCTTTTTTATCAATAATAAGCGCAACTATAACTCTTACAAATCTTCCCGTAAGTTCTTCGTAAAGATCAACTTCATCTAATATATCATTAACACCGGCAACAGAAACATCGTAATCGTTAGTTCCAATGTGCAGTAATATAATATCTGCAGGATTAATGGATAAATATCTATAGACATTATCCGCAATTTCGTAGCTTTCCCATCCTGGATGTCCTTCATTATGCGGATCAAAAGCAGGTACGATAGCTTCTCCCGCAACACGTGAGCCCACAAAGTCAACTGGGTATCCTGCATCTGCTAGCTGATAGTGAAGGTGACTTCTGTAACCTGTGCGAACAGATGAAGGTCTTTTGATACCTTCGTGGTCCGAATGTCTATCATCATAAGTAATGGAATCACCCAAAGGCATGATGCGAATAAGGTCTGCATTTAGTGGTATCAAACCTAGTATTAAGTATAAAAATGGAAGTATCAATTTAAAATTTAGTTTCATGATTTGTACAAGCTCCTCAATAGTATTAAGTTTGGATTTAATCGCATAATTATACTCTTTTTTCAATAAGGTAGCGATTATAATATTTTTTCTGTTGTTACTACTCTAAGAAAGCTTAAGCTATAATTTTTTGAATTGTTTAAGGTAAATAGAAAGGGGCAGTTATTTTGATAAAAAAGCTGTGTGTAAAAGAGAGAGTACTAATATTTTTATTACTATATCATTTGGTAATTATTTCTATTCTTTTATTCTCAAGGTTTGATTTCCAAAATAGTGATTCAATCTATGTCAAACTAGTTATTTTTGATAAATTTTTTATTGAATTTGCCTCTATATTTGTATTAAGTTACATTTGTTTAAACAGTTATAAAGTATTACATTTTTTAGTCATTCCTGTACAAATATTTTATATAATGATTACATTCATACAAATGTTAAGCCTTGAAATGACGGGTTCATTTGTAACTAGTTTGGCTATGGAAAATATAGAATTTATAGGATATATGATTAATCTTGATAATAGTTTAATTATTATCAAATTAATAATAATTTTAATTATTATACCTTGGATAGTATCAATATATTTATCTCGTAGAATTGGTATAGCTAGAAATATGATTCGTACGGTATTTTTAATGATAATATTTTTTTTAGTGATTATATTTTTACTAGAATCTAAAGATCTTGTGAAGAAAAAAAGTATTCTTTTAGAATCTAATGGGTTGAGACATACAGGTATGGTAGAAGCTTATATAGAGGTTTTTCAGGAACATGAGATTTCTAAAAACCCAGATTTACATTTTATCACTGAAGTAAATAAAAAATATAATATCGATTTGAATATAGATCCTTTTAAAGAATATCCACTTAAAAAATCATATATTTATAAAAAACAAAGTTTTCCTAGAGACAAGAATAGACCCAATATTATTCTTATTTTTACAGAAGGACTTAGTGCAAGAACACTTAGTATTTATAATAAAAAATTTAATTCTCTGAATCCTAATCTGAAAGATTTTTCTGATAATAATTCAACTATGAAGGTTTCAAATTATTTTAATCATACAGCTGCAACCTACAAAGGTCTTCATGGACAATTTTGTTCTTTGTACCCTAAAGATACAGGAAGTAGGAAATGGCTAAAAGGAAAATTAAAATATACTTGTCTCCCTAAAATTTTAAGTGATAAAGGCTATGAAACAACATATTTAAATACACATTATAAAAATTCTTCTGGTATTGACGAAATTGTCTCGCGTACAGGCTTTGACCATGTGCTTTCGGGAGAAGAACTATCAGAAAAATATTTGGGTGGTATTGATAAACGAGGCGGGTATCTTCAAGATCAGCAATTTTATAAAATGTTAATTAATTATTTGAAAAGAAAAACGGAACCTACACAAAAACCTTTTTTCTTAGCTATGTATACGTCAGAAACACATGCTTGGACAGATGTAGATACAAGTAAGGGAGGCATTATTTATAAAGATGGATCTGTAGAAACTTTAAATACTATTCATAATATGGATGATGCTTTTGGTAAATTTTGGAAATATTTTAAGCAATCGAAATATTTCAAAAATACTCTTATTATATTTACTACGGATCATTGCCATTTTCATGATTTGAAGTATTTAAAATTAATGAAAGCTTCTCTAGAAATGGATTATGATTATCGAAAAAGTTTTGTAGATAAAATTCCTTTACTTTTTTACTCCCCATATAATGATTTACCAAAAGAATTTGATGCACATTCTCATACCTCTGTGGATTTAGCACCAACATTATTACATTATTTAAATATTAATGATGTCGAAAATTCTTTTATGGGAAATTCATTATTTGAACGGAAATATAATTTTGGATTTGCAGGACCAGTATTTATAAAAGATGGAATAAAATATTTTATGCAAGATGAAAATCATGATCAGGTATTACATAAGCTGATGATAAAGTATAGAACATACACAGAATACTTAGAAATGAATGATAGGCTTCATGCTGAAAACTAAATTTGATAAAAACTTATTATACCTAAAGTTCATCTAGTTATAATTATCAAAAAAATTGGAGATATGTTTGTTATTTAATTCCTATATGTTCATATTTATTTTTCTCCCTATTACTTTTTTTATCTATTTCTATTTGAATAAAAAACATTTTACTACTGGGAGTAAGGCCTTTCTAATATTTGCTTCGCTCTTTTTTTACTCATGGTGGAACATTGTTTACCTACCGCTTATTTTGATTTCAATGTTGATAAACTATAGTTTAGGTAAAGAATTAGCAAATTATGATGCAAGATTTAAAAAAGTTACTGCTAAAAAACTTTTAACCTTTGGTATTGTATTTAATTTGGGACTTTTAGGATACTTTAAATACACAGATTTCTTCATATTAAATTATAACCGTTTAATGGGTGCAGAACATCATTTATGGCATTTAGCACTTCCTTTAGCAATTAGTTTTTATACTTTTCAACAAATTGCCTATTTAGTTGATAGTTATAGAAAAGAAACGAAAGAGTATGATTTATTAAATTATGCATTATTTGTTACATTCTTTCCTCAACTTATTGCGGGTCCTATTGTCCATCACTCAGAGATGATGCCTCAGTTTTCTAAATTGAAAAATAAGGTAAAAAATTATTATAATATTGCTCTAGGACTTTTTATTTTTTCGATGGGACTTTTTAAAAAAGTAGTTATTGCGGATACTTTTGCCCAATGGACAACACAAGGATTTGATGTTTCAAAATCACTTAATATGATAGAAGCATGGGCAACATCATTGAGTTATACTTTTCAACTCTATTTTGATTTCTCAGGCTATACTGATATGGCGATTGGGATTGCGTTACTTTTTAATATTAAAATACCTATGAACTTCTTTTCTCCCTATAAAGCGACGAGCATTCAAGATTTCTGGCGTAGATGGCACATCACACTTTCAAGATTTTTAAAAGATTATATTTATATTCCGCTGGGAGGAAATAGAAAAGGTGAAGTACCTACCTATGCAAACCTTTTCACAACCTTCCTTTTAGGGGGTATTTGGCATGGGGCAGGATGGACATTTGTCTTTTGGGGTGTGCTTCATGGTCTTGCTCTTATTCTTCACCGTGTTTGGAAAAAACTTGGGTTTACCATGCCTGTGATTCTTGCATGGTTTATTACATTTAACTTTATTAATATATCGTGGGTATTCTTTCGGGCGCTCAATTTTGATGCCGCGCTAAAAGTGCTTAAGGGGATGTTTCTGGGAGCATTCGTCTTACCCTCATCCTTAGAAAGTTATCTAGAGGGGATGAAAGGGGTGGGTATCGAATTTGGGCATTGGTCTAGACTCTATGGACATGAAAACTATATGGGACTTGTAATTCTTGCTGCATTTTTTATCGTCTTAGTTCTCCCTAACTCCATGGAGTGGCAAAAGAAGTTTAAAACAAACTTCTTCTATATGTTATTTACAGTTATTTGCTTTTTATCTATTTTTATGTTGTATAGAAAAAGTGAATTTATTTATTTTAATTTTTAAAAGGTGTTAAAATTTTAACAAGTCGATTATATATTAAATTACTTTTTTTATTAGTAGGTATAATTTTCCTATCTATACTTTTGTATATATATGGTCCGGAAGATGAGATTATTTCATATAAAAATGATATTACTTTTGATAAAAAATATCCATTACCTTTCACAAGTCGCATTTCGTTCGATGCCAAAATTAAATTTATTCGAGAACACATTGATGTCAAGAAAATAGATACGATTATTGTTGGCTCATCTATTGGATTAAATAATATACAAGGAACTTATCTAGAGAAAGCATCTAACGAATGTCAAGGAGTACTAAATCTTTCTGTTTATGAATCAAGTTCCGCACAAGTAGAACAAGTTTTAGATTTACTGGATGCGTTTCCTAATCTAAAGAGAGTTTTGTATTCTGCACAGTTCTCTGATTTCCCCCATACATCATTATTTAAGAACTATAAACCTAAGCTCATCACTAAATATATCGCTCACACTTTAAATCCTATACAAGAGGCAAAATTTATTTTTGATGCATCAAAAAACTTACCTTTTTTAATTAAACGAGAAAAAGAATGGGAAGAAAAACATGGACATAATAATCAATTTTCTTATTTAGGTTTTGATAGTACAGGAAGTGTACCTTTACATATTTATGGAAAAGACATCATTCAGAGACGTTGGAAAGAACCTCATGCACCTGTTCAGAATCCAAAAGCATTCGAAGCTTTAATTCGAGTAATCAAAAAAGTACAAGATAAAGGTGTTAAGTTTTATTTCTTTCATCAGCCTTACAGACAAGCACTTATAGATGGAGACTCACTTTTGAAGAATTTCATGAAGAAGTTTCCGGGTAATTTAAAAACTTTAGTTACGAAAGAAGGTGGTTACTTCTTTAGTTTACATGAAAGGCTGCACTTAGATGATTCAAATTTTGCAGACAGATCACATCTTAATGATAAGGGAAGTATTATTGTGTCAAAAGAGATTGCTAAAATTATCGACAAGGTTGAAAATTAATGAAAGTGAAAAATAATTTTGAGAATAAGCTATTAATTCTTATTTATATTGCTATATTTTTTGTTTTAGAGACATGGTTTTTTATTCGACACTTAGATCTGAATATATCCTCTACTCCATTAATGGCAAAAATACTTTTTTTTGATACATATTTTATAGAATTTTCTATATTTATAGTTATAATCATCTTATTTTTAACTAAGAATATATATTCCCTGGTTTTTACTTATTGTGTCATAATAGTATATTTAACTATGAATATTACTCAAATGATAAGTATTGCGCTATCTGGAGAGTTCTTATCAAAACTGGCTGTAGATAATATTGAATTTATAGATCTTTTATTAACAAAAGAAAATATGTATGTAATCCTATCTATAGTAAGTATGCATATAGTCCTACCAATGATTTTAACATATATCTATTACAAAAAATTATTTACACTTACTTGGCTAAATAAAATTGTTTCTATCTTCTTTGTAATACTTATAAGTATCTCTTTGTTAAGTCAAGTTAGTTGGATGCCATTAAGAATTATTGAAAAACGGCAACGACTATTAATCCATAATTCATTTGAAAACTTTCAACCAATAAAATCCTTCTTTAATATTTTTCTTACTCCCAAAGAAAAAAATATAGTTTTTGATAAGCATGAAATTAAAGATTTAACAGGTTGGGGATATCATTTTGACCCGTACTCTTCTTATCCTCTTATGAAACATACTTTATATGATGACAAAAATATATGTAAAACTAACATGAAAAAACTTAATGTTATAGTTATTTTTACAGAAGGGTTTAGTGCGATATCAAGTAGTATATATAATCAATACGCCTTCCCAAAATTAACACCTCATTTGAAAAATTTTTCTGATAATAATCGCACGACAATTGTATCAAAATATTATAATCATACGGCAGCAACATATAGAGGTTTATATGGTCAGTTATGTTCTTTATATCCATGGTTGGGAGGTAGTAAAAGCTGGATTCCAAACAAGGTGTTAAATCTTTCAAATAATACACATGAATGTATAGCACATGTTTTTAATCATAACGGATATGATACGACATATCTAAATATGCATTATAAAAATAGCTCTGCAAATGATGAAATGGCATCTCATATTGGTTTTCAAAATGTACTGTCTGGTGAAAAGCTTTCTCAAAAATATTTAGGGGGAATTATAAAGAAAAGAAAAGCATACTTGAATGATCATCAAGCCTATAAAGTATTAGAAGAATTTCTGAAAAATAAAAATAGCAAAAATCCTTTTTTCCTTTCAATGTATACGGTTGAGACACATGCATTTGTAGATATTGATGACGAAGGGATCCCTTACAAAGAAGGTAAAGATAATGTACTAAATACAATATCTAATATGGATGATGCATTTGGAAGGTTTTGGGAGTATTTTCAACATTCTAAATATTTTGATAATACTATAATACTATTTACAAGTGATCATGCCCATTATTATGGTAAGGAATATATTAATACAATGAAGAAATATAATGTTTCAAATTATCATAATATCTTTATTGATCAGGTACCACTCCTTATTTATACACCAGATAATCGTATACCAAAAAAGATCAATGTTGAACAGGCTACATCTATTGACTTGGCTCCAACAATTGCAAATTTAGCCCATTTAGCGCATGAAAATAATGCTTTTGTTGGACATTCATTATTTGAAAAAGGTAGAAATAAAGTTGGGATATCAGCATATGGGTCTAATTTTTTTATGATAAAAGAAAATAATATGATTTTTAAGAAGTCAAATATTTCAAAAGAAGATAAAAACCAATTTGAACTTATTCATAAATTTATAGATTATACACATATTCTTGAAAAAAATAATGCTATATATGCTCCGCAGAAGAAATAACGCATGATGGAAAATAAATGAAGACAGAAAAGTATTTAAAATTATTATTTAGTTTAGTTATTGTAATTTTTACAATAACTATAGTATATACTTATCAGTTTTCCAAGACATATCCTTTGCCTTTCACAAATCGAATCTCTTTTGACGCGAAGATAAAATTTATTAGAGAACATATTCATGTTACTGAAATAGATACAATTATTGTAGGTTCTTCTATAGGTTTGAATAATGTAAGAGGTGAAGCATTAGAAAAATCATCGGAAGAGTGTGAACATGTATTAAATCTGTCTGTTTTTGAAGCCAGTGCAGTTCAGGTGGAACAGTTACTTAAACTGCAAGATCCTTTTCCAAATTTAAAGCGTATTGTTTATTCCGCACAATTCTCTGACTTTCAGCATGCAAGTTCATTTCGTGATTACCACCCTAAATGGATTAGTAAATATATAGCACACAAGTTTACGCCTATTGTCGAGGCAAAATTCCTTGCTGATGCTGCTAAAAATATAGCATTTTTAGAAAATAGAAAAAAAGAATGGAAAGTAAAACATGAACAAAAAAATAAATTTACCTATTTAGGTTTTGACCATACGGGGAGTGTCCCTTTACACATTTATGGAAAAGATATTATCCAAAAACGTTGGAATAATCCTCATGGGTCACTTTATGTAGCCAAGGCTTTTGAAGCACTTGACCGCATAAGTAAAAATGCCTATAACAAAGGGATTAAGTTTTATATGGTGCATCAGCCTTATCGTCAGGAACTGATTAAAAAGCATAAACACATTCCGGCTGAGCTTAAAATGTTTCTTCATAGAATCATTAAAATAGTGACGAAGAATCATGGAAAAGTATTGAGTCTATATAAAGAGTTACCTTTAAGTGATGTGTATTTTGCAGACAGGTCACATCTTAATGATAAAGGTAGTATTCTTAGTGCCGAGGCTATTGGAAAATTTATTGATAAACAAGAAAAGTAAAAGGAGACAACATGCAATTTAGAAGGACTGACATTGACGATGTGATTATTATCGACCCAAAGGTTCATGGGGATGATAGAGGATACTTTGTTGAAACATTTAGACAAGACAAACTAGAAGCATTTTTAGGCTTTAAAGTGAACTTCTACCAAGACAATGAGTCTAAGAGTTCTAGAGGAGTATTACGAGGGTTACACTACCAACTCAGTCCTGCATCGCAGACAAAATTAGTACGGGTGATACAGGGAAGTGTTCTTGATGTGGCTGTAGATATAAGAAAAGGAAGTCCTACATTTGGTCAGCATGTTGCAGTAGAGTTAAGTGCTGAAAATAAAAGACAACTTTTTGTACCACGTGGGTTTGCACATGGGTTTGTTGTATTAGAAGATGATACTGTCTTTGCCTATAAAGTAGACAATTACTACTCACCTGAAAATGACAGAGGCGTATTGTTTTCTGATAGTGAAATTGGCATCGACTGGACAATAGATATTGCAGAGTTGAAACTTTCAGATAAAGATACAAATCAACCTCTTTTAAAATATGCTGATTTATTTGATTATGGAGAAAATTTATATGCCTAAAAATATACTTATTACCGGTGCAGATGGACAAGTAGGGCAAGCATTTCAAGCCTTACTTGAAAATAAAAAGCATACAGATACGACACATCGTTTTTATTTTACAAGTAGAGATACTTTGGATATTACCGATAAAAATACATTGGAAACATTTGTTAAAGACAAACAAATAGATATTATTGTCAACACTGCGGCATATACAGCGGTAGATACAGCAGAAGAAGATGAGGCTCTTGCCTATAATGTCAATAAAGAAGCTGTAGAAAATTTGGCACAAATTTCTAAACAATATGGTATACAGTTAATCCATATTTCGACAGACTATGTCTTTGATGGTACGAGTCATACGCCATTACTCGAGACTGACAGTATTAATCCGCAGGGGATTTATGCCAAGTCAAAACGTGCGGGGGAAGAGGCTATCTTATCCCTTAAGCCTGACGGTGCGGTGATTATACGTACATCATGGGTCTATAGTACCACAGGACAAAACTTTGTAAAAACAATGTTAAGGGTTGGTGCTCAAAAAGATGAAATCAATGTAGTGTGTGACCAAATAGGTACACCTACCTATGCAAGAGATTTGGCAAGGGCTATCTTAACGATGATAGATAGTAAACATGAAAGTAAAGAAGTAGAAATATACCATTATAGTAATGAAGGAAATTGCTCTTGGTATGATTTTGCACAGGCGATCTTTGAAATTGCACAAGTTGACTGTGAGGTAAATCCTATCAGTACAAAAGAGTACCCTACACCAGCAAAAAGACCATCTTACAGTGTGCTTAATAAAGAGAAAATAAAAAAAGAGTATCAACTTAAAATTCCTTATTGGCGAGACTCATTAAAATCATGTATCTCCCTTTTAGATATCGAAGAAGTAAAACGTTTTAAAATAGGAATCATTGGCTCTGGATTTATTGGTGGTGGTTTGGCAAAACTACTTTTACAGCATCCAGAATATGAATTGAGTTATGTCTTGACACGTACAACTGTATCTAAAAGAGATGATTTTATCTCTCCCGATAAATTAACGAACTCTTTGGATGCATTGATCGAAAGTAGCGATTTGATTGTTGAGTGTAGTGGTGATGCCATCTATGCGACTGAGAGTATTGACCATATTTTAAAGTTTGATATCCCCGTGGTAACCATGAACTCTGAATTTCATGTGACTACAGGTTCCTATTTTGTCGATAAGGGGCTTGTAACTGAAGCAGAAGGTGATCAACCAGGTGTGCAAGCCATATTACATGAAGAGGCACTTGCTATGGGGTTTAAACCTCTTGTGTATGCAAATATAAAAGGGTTTTTAAATGAAAATCCAAGCAAAGAAGATATGGAGTACTGGGGTGCTCGTTCTAATCTTAGCTTAGAGATGGTGACCTCTTTTACCGATGGTACAAAAGTGGAGATAGAGCAAGTGCTTGTGGCAAATGGCTTGGGAGCAGGTATCATTCAAGAAGGTTTAGTAAAGTTAGCCAGTGATGATATGCTTGAAGGTGGTACCATCTTGGCAAACAAAGCAAAAGAACTTGGTTACCCTGTCAGTGATTATCTGCTCTCTGCAAAACTACCTGCTGGGGTTTTCTTGATTGTAGAACATGATGAAGACCAGCAGGATGCTTTACGTTATTATAAACTTGGAGATGGACCATATTATATGCTTGAACGTACCTATCATTTGTGTCACCTTGAGATTATTAAAACAATCAAACGTGTACTGAATGGAGGAGGTGTACTCTTAAATAACGGAGAAAATCCTAAGTTCTCTGTCGCTGCTGTGGCAAAACATGATTTAAAAGCAGGAGACAGTATTAAAAAAGCTATAGGAAGTTTTGATGTAAGAGGTATTGCTGTAGAGATAGCAGATAACTTGAAGCATGTACCTATTGGTTTACTCTCAAATGCGACATTGAAAAATGATGTAAAAGAGGGTGAGAAAATTTATTTTGATGATGTTGAACTCCCTGAAAGTTTAGCTGTAGATGTTTGGAAAGAGATTATAGAAAAAGTTTAGTGACAGATTTTTTGTTTTATTTTTCGTAAAATCTTTTTGAGTAGAGATATATTTTGCTGATATGTCTGTATTTCTACACTTTCTTCCATAGCTAAAGGATGGGAGTCCTCTGTAGCTTCTAAAATAAGTATCCAGTCATCAAAAGTAGGAAGGGTAGGGACTCTCCATTGGTTATTTGCATTAGGGCTTATGATACCAATCGGATATTTTTTTGCCGTTCTTGGATCCCAAAAGTGTGCTTTATACTTCACACCTTCTTCTAAATACGCTATATAATATTTAGGTTCACTCCATGGGTGTATAGGTCCATAAAAATAGATAATTCGTAATTGACTTGGAATACCTGCTATACGAGGTGCCTTATAGTTATAGGGTTCATGTTGTGAGCTGATCCACTCCTGATGAGGTTGCATCTGCCACCATGGGTATTGTTCTAGAAGTTTTTTTGCTAGACCAATATGTTTTGACCCTAGATAGTGCATTGCTTCACTCCATGGGGTATTGCCCCAAGTCCCACCATGTGGAGAGGCTCCAAAAGGTGTCTCTTTTGTATTGACTTGCCATATACCATTTGCACCATAAGTAAATCCTGCTGAACCGCTAAGTATGGAAGTCCAAAATGTTAGTCTTTGTAGCTCTGCACTTGTATCATGCATAATACCTTCATAATTGACTTCACTCATAATAGTAGGCATAGCAGGCTGTATCTTATTATCTTCATTTATGAGTCTCATTGCATTTTCAACACTAGGATAGCCACTATGTCCTGCTTGAAGCATAGTAAAATCCAGTAGTAGCTCATCGGATACTTGTGTTCGACTACTATCTGTTGGATGGATAGTGACTAAATGATGAAAAGGATCTATCTTTTTAATATAGTTCCCAATATTCGTCCAACTTTTTATCTGTCTATCTCTGTCTCTTTGTCCATTGGTACTTAGATAATAGGGCATAGCTCCTTCACCAGCGATAGCCCATACAACAGGGTACACACCCCAACGTGCAATAATATAACGCCAATGTTGCTTCATCTTCTCCTCACCCATTTTATGGATGTAATATCCCCATGCACCTAAGATACACGGTATTAAATTAGAATCAACAAGATATTCTAAACGTTCATCTGCTTTATCAAAATAATGAGGATTGATACGAGCATATTCTTCTTCCCATGGTAATCCAGCTTCATTTTCACAGCGTTTATCAAAATGATTCATATCTGGAAAGAGTCCAATAACCAGTTGAATAACAGTAAAGCCTTTATTTTTTCTATCTTCGGTAAGTATTTTAAAGTCCGCGGGAAAAGAGAGTCTCTTACTAAGTCCCATCCACCAAGTATCAGCGAGCCAAAAAAATGGTTTCTTCTGGCTATCTTCTAAATAACGTTTATTCTGAGTAATAGATAAGTGAGAGTGTCGTTGTGGAGTTATTTGGTTGTCTTGTATACTTACTTGTAAAGTACTCACTATATGATGTAAAGAATCATTTTTCTTATCGGTACATATTGTAGTTATAGTGTATAATCCCACTTCTTTAGGGATGAAACGAACAGTCCAAGAGTGATCGCCTTTCCAAAAAGTAGGAACTATCCACGATTCTTTATTTGGTGAGACAATCTGTACATCAAGTTCTAAAGCATTAAATGGGTTACTATAGTGTTTTCTTGATGTGTATTCCCACTCTAAAAGTTGATGGAGTGTCCCATGTAACTCATGATTTTTCATCTATAATTACCACATTTATATCGGTATTAGCTACGAGCTGTTTTGTTTTCTTACTGGCATTAATGAGGTACGTATATGAAACGATGTGCATTAAAGGCATATCATCATGATGGTCCGTATATAAAACAGCATCTTTTGTATCAAAATCATTTTTAGTAAATAGATTTTTTATATTTTGTGCTTTTATCTCACGTATATTTTCCTGCCATTGTGAATGTCCAATGTCATCAGTGGCAACAACAAAATCAAAGTGATATATCTCTTTTATAGTTTGTGTATAGAATAAGGGGGCAGCCGTTGCTAAAATAGTTGTATGCTCATTATCTTTTACAATATTTGAAAGCTTTTTATTGATATAGGGAGTCAAGGAATGTACAAACTGAATAATTTGTTTTTGTGTGATAATCTCTTCAGAGATTTCTAAAATTCTATATTTCATTTTTGCATGGTCGATACGTTTTGTATAGCGTAATGCAATAATAGTTAGTATTTTAATAACTGAGACAAGTTGAAATTTTTTTAGTGCTTCCTTAAAAAGAAACTTCATCCATCTATGAAAAGTATTGACATTGACAAAAGTACCATCTAAGTCTATGAGTATGATTTTCTTATCCAATTTTATCTTCACCTTTATAGTCCATAGCCCAAGGACATCGTAATAAAACATCTTTGTACAGTGTGTAGTCAGGTTCCAAGTAGGGGTGTTTATGTGTCACTGTCAGTACCGCTGTTTTGACAATTATTTCAGGATTAATCGCTTGAATAACATTTTTAAGTGCCAGCATAGTAGTACCAGTATCAATAGCATCATCTATAAGTAACAGTGTTTTTGCACCTTGAATGTCTTTGATTTGTTTTTCTGAAAAATGAATATGCTTTTCTTTGTTTTCGTCATACACTTTGGACTTGAACTTTTCTAAAAATTTTACTTCAAGGACACGTAATATATTGGAGAGAAAATAGGGGAGTTTTGTTAAGATTATTTTAATGCCAAGAGACTCTTTTTTTTGGGTAGAAGGACGTGAAAGTTTTATCTCTGTATACGCTCCCTCCCAGCCTTCTTTTTGTAATTGTGTATAGATAGGTTGACTCACATAGATACCTCCTGTGGCAATACCTATAATCATATCTATCTCAATGTTTTCTTTTTGAATAATTGTTAAAAGTTGTTGTGATAAATCGGTTAATGCATCACTAGAGAGGGTAAGGACTTTCACTATGGCTCACTTTTATTTATCATCTTTGGTATATCTTAGCCAAATTTGCTTGAATATTCTCGAAAGAAGACCTTTTATCATTGCAACCCTAAAGCCTATTTTTTTAAAAAAACTATTGCTTGATTTTCTATCAATTGGGGTAAGTGCATCTTGATGTCTTCTATATTTGACAAGTTTTTCTTTACTAAAGCAAACCTCTCCATATATTTCTCCTATAAGGCCAATCCACCAGTCATGCATATTGATATCTTTTGGAAAAGGGAGTGCAATGTTTAAAATATGACGATTAAAGCCCATACAACAGCCTAAATAAGAGTTTTGATAGAGATTTTTCATTATTCCCTTAGAAGAGTGATGAAAGCTGAAAAATGACTCATTAAGTTGTTGCATATGCTCATCTACCAGCACTGCATCACTCAATACCAAATCACAGTTCTTTAAGAGTTTTAACATCGTTTCTAATTTATGCGGCATCCATACATCATCTTGGTCTGCTAAAAAGAGATACTCTCCTTTTGCATGTCTCAGTGCATTTTCGAAGTTGTAAACATGGGAGTGAAATGTTTGATGTTTTAGAAGTACAATACGCGAATCGTTGATACTTTCAATGATTTGGATAGTATTATCGCTTGAACTGTCATCTGAGATAATAAGTTCATCTTCCTTGTCTAACTGTGACAGGATAGAGGTCACTTGTTCTTCAATATACTTTTCACCATTGTAAGAGGCGATACAGACAGAGACGCTCATAATCCTTCTTTCATGCGTGCTAAATGGTTTTTAATCAGAGTGGTATTATAGTCCGATACGCTTGAGAGTATATGTTCGACTTTATCTATATTGATATTATTAGGATTTTCCCGTAGTAGTTTGATTTTGATAAAAGGCATTTTATAGTCTAAAATAAGTGCTTTCCAGAAATAAAGTGTAGCATTGACTTTCCCAACACGTGCCAAGGTGTACTCTTTTTTTACAATAGTAGAGAGTTTATGAAAGACTTTTTGAGGAGTGAGTTTTTTTATAAAAATGGAGATTTTCTGTAATTTAGACACTTTAAACGCTATCGCAACTGCAGGGTTAAATCCCTCTTTTTGAAAATGGCTTGTTAATCCTACTTCATAGGTTGCGATAATCTCATCTTTGTCATCTAGTACTTTTACATCTTTCCAAAATATTGAAAAGGCAGGAGCTACAAGGAGAGATTTTTTAAAAAGTAAAAAGTAGCTTTGCAGATGATATGACATGTCGTTGTTATCAGTCA
>Ga0256824_10000389_pt1 | contig 16732 bp, 11 predicted proteins | sample CV67metaG_FD_191570 | JGI IMG/M metagenome (GOLD analysis project Ga0256824, IMG submission 191570) | Hydrothermal vent microbial communities from East Pacific Rise, Pacific Ocean - CV67 | ecosystem: Environmental > Aquatic > Marine > Hydrothermal vents | place: Pacific Ocean: East Pacific Rise...
GAGAAAAAGTCCTATATATCCATAAGTAGCTAAATTACTAAAAGTATCTTCCATATCTGTCCTAAAGTTGTTTAATTTTCATAATTTCATCACGAAGTCGAGCGGCCTCTTCAAAGTTTAACTCTTTTGCCGCTGCTTTCATTTTAAGCATAAGCTCTTTTGTGATTGCTTTGCGTTCTGATGCAGGCATTTTATCCATTTTTTTATGCTTTTGGTAAATATCGCCATGGTCTTCTACTTTTAAGTTCTCATCGAGCCTTCTGATGGTAGTTGTTGGAGTGATTCCATGCTTTTTGTTATGAGCCTCTTGAATCTCACGTCGGGAGTTTGTTTTCTCAATTGCTCTTTGCATGGAGCCTGTTATTCTGTTTGCATAGAGTATCACACGGCCATTCTCATTTCTAGCCCCTCGTCCTATGGTTTGAACAAGAGCTGTCTCGCTTCGTAAAAACCCCTCTTTGTCTGCATCAAGGATTGCTACCAAACTCACTTCTGGCAGGTCTAGACCCTCTCTTAAGAGGTTAATCCCTATGAGAACATCAAACTCGCCTAAACGTAGTGCACGAATAATTTGGTTACGCTCAATAGTGTCAATATCTGAGTGCATATACTGTACTTTTATCCCTAAATCAGCAAGATATTTTGTGAGTCCTTCTGCCATCTTTTTAGTAAGAACTGTTATGAGAACTCTCTCATTTTTAGGGGTAATCTTTTTTATCTCATCGTGGATATCTTCGACTTGATTGTCGGATGTTTTTATCTCTATAACAGGGTCTAGAAGACCAGTCGGACGGATTATCTGCTTTGCGACCACGTTAGACATCTCTAACTCATACTCAGCAGGTGTAGCCGATACAAAGAGGTAGTAAGGTGCTTTGTTAATATACTCATCAGCCATAAGCGGACGATTATCAAGTGCAGAGGGGAGTCTAAACCCATAATCAACAAGTACTTCTTTTCTCGCTCTATCGCCGGCATACATACCACGGTACTGTGGCAGAGAGACATGCGACTCATCGACTATAACAAGGTACTCTTTATTCCGCTGGGCAAAGTAGTCTAGAAGGGTAAAAGGTGCTTCTCCTGGTTTTTTGTTTGTAAGTAATCGCGAGTAGTTTTCAACTCCTTTACACATTCCCGTAGTTTGTAACATCTCTAAGTCAAACTCTACTCGTTGTTTTAAACGTTGGTACTCAACAAGTTGTCCCTCTTTTTGAAAGTAAGCAAGTCTCTCATCAAGCTCTTCTTCTATTCGTTTTATGGCAACTGCCATTTTTTCTTGGGAAACACTAAATTGAGAACAGGCATATATAGTGAATTTTTTATGATCTTCAAGTCGCTTGTTATCTATAATTTCAAAAGTATACATAGCTTCTATCTCATCCCCAAAAAACTCTATACGAATCGCTTCTTGTTCAAAATAGGGAGGGTAAATATCTAAACTCTCTCCATTGACTCGTATGTGTCCAGAGTCAAAGTAAGTATCATTGCGGGAGTAGCCCATCTCTACTAAACGTAGTAGAAGCTTTTTCTGGTTTATCTCATCCCCTACAGCCAGAGCTTGTACCATATTGAGGTACTCTTCAGGGTCTCCTAGACCATAGTTAGCAGAAACAGAAGCTATGACAATCACATCGTCATAAGAGAGCAGGTTTGCAGTAGAAGAGAGTCTCATACGTTCAAGCTCATCATTAATGGCACTATCTTTTTCTATAAACAGATCTTGACGTGGAATGTAAGCTTCGGGCTGATAGTAATCATAGTAAGAAACAAAATACTCAACGTGGGCTTTAGGAAAAAACTGACGAAATTCTGAGTAGAGTTGAGCCGCTAAAGTTTTGTTATGAGTCATAACGATAGTAGGCATCTTAACATTCTCAATAACCCGTGCCATAGTGTGTGTTTTACCACTTCCTGTCACACCCTCAAGTGTCTGGTAACGATTCCCATCAAGGATAGAATCTGTTAACTCTTTAATAGCGGTAGGCTGATCACCTGCTGGTTGGTAAGGGGATTCTACTATAAATTCTGGTTTCTTTTTCATTGGTGGAATTATAGCTAAATTTACACTCTTGTCTTAACTATATAATCTAGCATTTTATCTGCTGAGACTGGTTTAGAGTAAAAATAACCCTGTACTAAATGGCATCCATTTTGCACTAGAAATTCTTTCTGTTCTTGAGTCTCTACACCCTCTGCAATAACTTTTAAATTGAGATTTCTACTAAGGTCTATGACCGCTTTAGTAATGGCTACATCTTCTTTATTATGTGGTATATCTTCTATGAAAGATTTATCAATTTTTAGTTTGTCAATTGGTAGTTTTTTGAGGTATGCTAAAGAGGAGTAGCCTGTACCAAAGTCATCTATGGCTAACTCTACTCCTAAGTCATTTACTTGCTGAAGTATTTTTACCGCTCTTTCCGGGTTACTCATAATCTGACTCTCTGTAACCTCTATCTCTATCCATTTGGCTTGGCAGTTTGTCTCTTTTAAAAAACCAACCAACACAGCAACAAAATCTTTTTGGAGTAGCTGTTTTACACTAATGTTGAGTGCAAGTACACCAGGGTTTAAGCCCTCTTTATACCATTGTGCAAACTGTACCATAGCTGTTTTCATAACAAATCTATCTATCTCGATAATAATTCCTGTAGACTCTGCTATTGGTATAAACTCCGCAGGCGAAATTAGTCCTTGTGTAGGATGTTGCCATCTCACTAATGCCTCCATGCCAACAAGGGAGTTATCTGTTGCATCAACTTGAGGTTGGTAATAAACTAAAAATTCATCTTTTTTCAAAGCAGTTCTAAGATATGTTTCCATAATTACTCTTTGGTGTGCAACTTCAGTCATCTCTGTACTATAAAACTGAAAATTATTACGCCCTTCATTTTTTGCTTTATACATTGCAGCATCTGCAAATTTTAAAAGGTTTTGAGAGGTAGCACCATCGTTTGGGTAGAGACTTATACCAATAGAACTTGATATATAAAGCTCATGCTCTTCGATTATGAGTGGTTCTGACAAAATATTAATGATTTTTTGAGCGAGTTGTGAGGCATCTTCTCCGTGAACCAAGTCTTCCATGATAACTGTAAATTCATCTCCACCAAGACGTGCTAAAGTATCTTTTTGACGAATACTTGCTGAAAGAAGTTTTGTCACAGCTTGTAAAACCTTATCACCTACAGAGTGACCAAGAGAGTCATTAATCTCTTTGAATCTATCTAAGTCAATAAAAAGAAGTGCTAAAATATTGTTATATCGTTTGGCTTTTTGTAAACCATGCTCTAGCCTATCATTAAAAAGAACACGGTTAGCAAGGCCCGTAAGTGCATCATGATGCGCTTGGTAGTAGAGTGTGTCTTTTTTCTCTTGCAGCTCCGTCTCTACTTTTTTTCTCGCACTAATATCCTGTGCATATCCTATAACACCAACTGTTTTTCCATTTTCATCTTTAAGAAGGGAAATAGATAAGGCAACTGATATAACTTTTTTAAATTTTGTGAGACGGTAGACATCTTCACTGTATCCACCTCTCTCTATAGCTATACTCATGTTCCTTCTAAATGCCTCATTATCCTCTTCTCTATTGAGAATGGAGACATTTTTTCCAACTATCTCCTCTGTTGTATACCCAAAGATTTTTTCTGCTCCATCATTCCACCTGACAACACTACCCTCTAGGTCAGTAACAATAATAGCATCCCGAATCTGTCCAATAATGAACTCTTGGTGAAGATATTTTAATTTTAATTTTTTTTGTAGGGTGATATCTGTATGTGTTCCTGTCATACGTATAGCTACAGATGCATCATTATGGATGGCTTTCCCACGGAGATGTATCCAAATCCAATGACCATCTTTATGTTTGTATCTGTAGATTTCATCAATATACTCTTGGTGTCCTTTCATACACTCCGAAATAGATTTAATAACATTTTTGAAATCACCCGGATGAATCTGCTTTCTCCATACATGTATGTTGGTAGTAACATCGTCTGCCGTATACCCTGAAACTTCTTTCCATCTAGGTGAAACAAAAAGATCATTTGTGAGAATATTCCAATCCCAAATTACATCTTTATTTCCATCTATTGCTAAGTCCATACGCTCTTTGAGCTTTTCCAAATTTTTGTTGTATCTTTGAAGTATACGTTGCTGATATAAGAAAAAGAGTACAATAAGTGTTGCAACGACAATAACTTTATAAATAGAACTACTATCTATTTTTTTCTCTACTTTAGTACGAATCCAGCGAGATTTAATAGTATTTTTTTCATTTTCACTAATAGATACCAGAGCTTTATTTATTATACTCTTTAGCTCTGGATAATCGTTCTGTATAAGGTAGCTATGTTTAAATGTAAAAAAAGTAGTTCCAGAGACTTTGAGTGTATTGAGATTTAGTTCAGATATATAGTATAAAGAGGTGGCTATGTGACCAACAAAAGCATCTGCTTTTCCTGTAGCTACAAGAGTTAAAGCTTCCTCTATATTTGTTGTTTCTAAAATATTTATTTGAGGGTAGTGCTCTTTTAGAAAGTTATAACTTGTATAGTACTTAGGAATAGCGATGGTTTTATCGCTAAATGCTGAGAGAGAATCTAAAAAACTATAGCTGTCATCTGTCACAATGGCGATCGGAAACTCAGCATACTGGTTACTCAAGATACCTAAACTTTTTTCTTGTGCACTCGAGCCAATCCCTGGAATGAGGTCAATCTTTTGATCTTTAAATTTTTGAAGGACATCTTCCCATGAAGTTGATGGTACATACTTAAAAATAATTCCAGTACGCTCTGTAATAAGGTTGAGATAATCTCGCATAATCCCATACATCTCTCCATTTTGAATAATGGAAAGTGGCTTCCAGTTTACTTCGCTATAAGTGACTATTGGGTTTTTATCTATCCATTGTTTCTCTTTTGAAGAGAGTTTAATGCCATCTTTAGTTCCTAGCTCTTGTTCTTTATATATTGATTTTGATATATCTAAGTCAGAAAGTAAAATATTACTTCTTACTAACTGTTTATATTTTTTTGTGATAAATTCTCTATTGATTTCTCCAATCTCATAGATATTTTGGAGTATCATATCTTTAGTGACAAAACCTTCGTATTTTAAAAGATCATATGTCCGTTCTGGCTGATACTTATCATGAATAAGATGAGCCACTTCTTCTATATGTGCGAGGGCATATTCCCAGCCTCTATTACTCGCATCTATAAAATTATGTATGAGCTTTGGTCTATTGGCGACCTTACTCTGTGAAGCAAAAAGGTTAATGGCATTAGTGGAAAAACCATACTCGATAGGGTCAAATACATTATATTTAACACCCCTTGCATTGAGTTCAAATATTTCATTTGATTTAAAGGCACTAATTACATCAACTTTTTTGTCAATAAAATCATTGAGGCAAAAAGTGGGATTTACAAACTTAGTATTGTTCGCATCTATTGCAAAATAGTTTAGAAGCATGGTTAATGAGCTATTATAGCGGTCGTTTTGGTTCATCATAACTGATTTACCTTTAATGTCTGAAACCGTTTTAATACTAGGTTGTGTTATGAGTACAAGTGGTGAGCGTTGAAAATAGGTAGCTAAAAGTGTTACATCAAGAAGTTCATGGTTCTTGTAAATGAGAATACTATTACTAATCGCAAAGTCAATTTTTTCATCTAGTAAATCTTGCATTATATCGCTGTTGTCATACTCTATGAGCTCTACATCAAGCCCCATTTCTTCATAATACCCTAGCTCTTTAGCCATTATAAAACCAGCAAATTGAAACTGATATTTCCACTGTAGTTGCAAGGATATTTTTTCCAACTCTTTGGCATTGAGAGTAGAAATAAACAGTAAAGATAAGAAAAATAGAACCTGTAAAAAAGTCTTCATAAAGTTATCTACTAAAAGTCCTTGTATGGTTTAATACTATTGATAATAGTCTGAATCTCTTTTTTATCAGCACTATCGTTAAAGGTAATGGTGTCATTTTTATTGCTATAAAGTTTTGAGACCAGTTCTACCATAAGACCACGTTGAGGATTCTTTTTTGACCCAATCGCATAAAATTGATAATAACCATTATGAGCACTTTTTTTCAAAACAGTTCTTATAATATGACTCTTGTTAGATAGATCTTTATCAGAAATTACAGGGTAGGGAAGTGTATTAGTTGTTAGTTCTGTTTCAATACTTTTAGCTGTTCCATCGATACTCTGTATATGTACTCCGTGTATATTAAAAGGGTTTGTTAAAAAAGTATCCCATATTTCAGCATTGTCAATTCTACTCTGGGGAGTATCGTTAAGGATACCTATAAAATAGTGTGACTGACCATAAAGGAGCTCTTTATGAATTTTCCAGCCTTTTGGTACTGCAATCGATATATGGAGTGCATCAAGTTTGAGAAGTTTATATCCAGAAGGTATTTTACTCTTTTGAATAGTCTCTTTTTTAGGTGGTTTTTTAGTTGGTGGAGTATGAGGAGAGAGTGTACTACACCCACTCACAAAGAGGGCTATTGCAATAGTTAAAACAAAAAATATTTTTTTCACATTATCTCCTCATATCTACTATAGAATCATTTTATCATAAATATTTGAAATTTGGTACTTTTATTGCTATTATAAGAGTTAGAAAAAGGTAGATAATGGCAGACATACAAGACGATATTATTATAATACAAGAGAGTGATGCTGCTACTTTTGATGATACTCATGAGAACACGGCAGTATCAGGCAATAACCAAGATGCAAAAAAGAAAAAAATAATTATTTTTGGTGGTGCAGCTTTAGCTTTAATCTTAATTATTGTTATTGTGTTTTTACTTCTGTTTAAAGACTCCGAAGATACAACTATTGTCTCCATGGACTCTATTGAAGAGAAACTTCAAGAGCAGAGTACAAAAGTAATAGAACCGAGTAAGTTAGAGAGTATGATTGCAAAAGCAAATTATCTTTATACAAATGGTTCTAAAAACAAAGCACTGCATCTTTATGAGCAAATTGCCCTCTATAGTGAAGCTATATCTCACTATAATCTAGGTGTGGCACAGCTTAAAAATGAGCAGTATAAAGTCGCAATTCAAAGCTTTCAAAAAGCGATACAAAATGATGAAAAGCGATGTGTAAGTGCTATCAACGCGGCTGTATGTTCCATACATCTTGAAGACGAAGTGAGCTTTAAGTACTACATAGACTTAGCTTATGCCTACCTTCCTCGTGAGATAAACTCGCCTCTATATTCGTACTACTACACACTTATTAACTACTATAATGGTAACTACTTAGAAGCATTGAGTGCCTTAACAAATACAACATCCGATGAGTACCCCGAAGCCCAAAAGCATCTTAAAGCAAAAATCAATGCTTTTTTTGAAAATAACTATGACTCAATCGAATCCATTGAGCATAATTTTGAACCAAAAGACTCTTTTAGTATGGCTCTTTTGTATGCAAGAGTTGGTGACTATACTTTAGCAATACAGCATTTTAAAGAGTCTATTTTAAACAATATTGAGCCAGTTAAGTCTGCACTTGCACTTGGTTTGGTCAACTTAAAAGCGGGTAGAGTAGCTACTGCGGCAAAAGAGATTAAAAATGTTACAGATATGTTCCCAGAGCAAGTTTACACGCATTACCCAATTAAAGTGACATTAAAAGAGTCACTGGTTAACGAGACTAAAGCACAAGAAAACTACAGAGATAAGCTAGAAAATTCTAAACTTCTTATGTATGCCAAAATATTTTACTTCTCCCCTTATAAAGTATTTAATGCCAATCAGACCATTAGCTATATGCGAAAAGGTGCTGCAAATATTTTTATTGATAATGTTGACTCTGCTAAAGAGTATCTCAAACGTAGTGCTTCCTCTTCAAGTGTGAATTTAGGAATAGCAAAGGCGATTAAAAAAGCACTCTCTTTTAAAACTCGTGAGGCAAATGAAGCACTCCAGAAATTAGTCCTAATTCAGCCAAAACACTCTGTTTTACACTATAACCTTGCACTTACATATGCTCAGATGGGAGATATGCTTAATGCACATAAACACTTTATCCGTTCGTATCATTTAGATGCAAAAAATTATCTCTCAGGTATCTATGCACTTATGAGTTCTCAACTTATAAATAAACAAAATCCTAAGTTAAGATCAATTATAAAAGATGCTATTGCCGATGAGGATGAGAGTGAGAAAAAAGAGTTTTATCAGGCACTTCTTAGCATAAGTGGTAGCAATATAATCTCAGCTATTGATTGGCTAGATAACACTTATGAGCAGAAACCACTCTACTTGGCTATGGATATTATTATTGCTCTTCAGCTTAACAGAACTGATATCGCTAAAAAGTCAGCCCATAAATTGACGATACTTCTGCCAAGTGACATAGTCCCTCACATGATGTATATAGATGCTCACTTTGAGGATTTAGAAGCAAAAGAGTATGCACAAAGAGTAGACAAATACCTCAAAGAGCAAAAGTTTAACTTTCAAGACCTCTATTATGGCCCCTACATTACACGCTATCTTTACATTCAACAAAACCTAATAACAGGAAGATTATACTTTTTAAAAGAGCAGCTAAGAGCGGTTTTAGAGTCTACAAATAAGCAGACTAAAGAGTTGACGAGTGCTTTGGCATTAACAGCACTCTATAATGGCTCTTACGAGGAGTCATATACCCTCTATAACAACTTAATTGATGACTTGAAGGTTAGAGATGCATATACTCTTTTCTTAGGTGCTGTGGCTTCTACTGCCGCTGGACATCATGGTAATGCTATCGCACTTTTAGAACTGGCTAAAATGAAAGATACAAATATGTTAGAGAGTCGTTATGCATTAGGGCTTTTGTATTTAGAAATTAGTAACAATGAAGGGGCTGTGATACAGTTCACTAAGGTAGGGGATCAAGGTTTTCGTAGTGAATTTTTTAACTTTGAGATAGATACTAATAAGTTACTTTTTAAGAAACAACATCCAAAAGAGTAGGCTATAAACCTACTCTTCTTCTTTGTCTTTTTTAGACATTTTAGCATCTTCTTTTAATTCATCTGCAATCTCATCAGTCGTTGGAGCAACCTTAGAGTCAATACCATTGGCTTTTTCAAAGTTAATAATAATCTCTTTAACCTCTTCACCTGTAATATTCTCTTTTTTGTATAAAAGTGCAACCATATCTTCAATAGCACCTTTGTACTCTTCTAATCTAGCTACAACACTCTTGTAGTGCTCACTAAGTGATGATTTAATGAACTCATCCATGTTCTCTGCCATCTTGTCACTATATTCACGAGTAGCTTGCTGAGTACCACCTATAAATGATTGACGAGACTTCTCTAGAACCATAAGACCAGCTACATCACTCATACCGTAAGTTTGAACCATTGATTTTATAATATCTGTTGCACGTTCAAGGTCATTTCCTGCACCTGTAGAGATTTCACCAATGAAAACCTCTTCTGCAGCACGACCACCAAGAAGGACATCTACTTCTGCCCATAGCTCATGCTTCTGCATCATAAATTTATCTTCTTCTGGTTTGTTTAACGTGTACCCAAGGGCAGCAAGACCGCGAGGAACGATGGAAACTTTAGAGACCTTTTTAGCCCCCTCAGTTGTTTCAGCTAAAAGAGCATGACCACTCTCATGGTAAGCTACGATTTTTTTCTCTTTAGGGTTAATTCTACGAGATTTTTTAGCAAGTCCTGCAATCGCACGTTCAACTGACTCAAAGAGATCTTTTTGCTTCACAGTTTTTTGACTTTTACGTCCTGCTAAAAGTGCCGCTTCATTAATGATATTTGCTAAGTCTGCACCCGCTAAACCAGCAGTTAAACGTGCTATCTCTTCAATCTGAACATCGGAGTCCATTTTAACATCACGCATATGAACTTTAAGAATTTTTATACGCCCTTCGAAGTCTGGTTTGTCTACTAAAACTTGTCTGTCAAAACGTCCAGGTCTTAAAAGTGCTGCATCTAGAACTTCTGGTCTATTTGTTGCCGCTAAAATAATAACTGGAGTGTCGGTACCAAAACCATCCATCTCTGCTAGGAGTTGGTTGAGTGTCTGTTCACGCTCGTCATTTCCACCCATCATACCACCTGCGGCACGACTCTTACCAATAGCATCGATTTCATCGATAAATATGATACTTGGAGCATCTTTTTTAGCTTGCTCAAAAAGGTCACGAACACGAGCCGCACCAACACCAACAAACATCTCAATAAAACTTGAACCACTTACTGAGAAAAATGGAACATCTGCCTCACCAGCAACAGCTTTTGCAAGTAGAGTTTTACCTGTACCCGGAGAACCAACAAGTAAAACACCTTTAGGAATCTTCGCACCAATCTCAACGTAGCGACCAGGGTACTTTAAGAAGTCAACAATCTCTTGAACTTCCTCTTTTGCCTCTTCTACACCCGCTACATCATCAAACTTAGTTTTTGGTTTTTCAGAGTTTACCATTTTCTTGGAGTTCCCCATACCGAGGATGCCTCCACCCATGCTTTTTTGCATACGTCCAGCAAAAAACATCCAAATACCAATAATTAGGAGGAATGGAAAGAGCCAGCCAAACATCTCTGTAAACCAGTTTGTTTCGCTAAAACCTTTATACTCAATACCTTGCTTATCAAGTGCTTCAACAAGTTTTGTATCGCCTCTAATAATACGAGTTGTATAGACAGTTCTGCCATCAACATCAGTCGCTTTTATAAAAGTTTGACCAATCTCAACCTTGCTTAGACTCTTAGAGTCAACAAGTGCTTTGAGCTCTGAGTAACTTACCTGTTTTGTTCTTTTATTTGCCGCAGTAGAGTTGTCAAGGCCTTGACCTTCGCCTACTAAAACTTTAAACATTAAAATGATTACAACTGAAAATATCGCAAATGTAATCAGTGGATTTTTATTGAAAAAATTATTATTGTCATTGTTATTATTATTTTGTTCATTATTTGCCATGGTGTTTATACTGTCCTTTTTTTCAAAATAAGGGTAACCCACTCATCTTGTGCTATTTTTTCAACTATGTCACAATCTTTATAGTAGTTGAGAACTTTTGTCTCATACTTATCTAATATACCTGAGATGATAAGAATTCCATCATCTTTAAGTGCCTTTTTGAGGTCATTTGCTATAAAAGTCAGTACATCTGCTACAATATTTGCTACAACCACGTTATAGCTCTTTTTCGTAAGAGAGCATGAACCTTCCCAAATATTTGCAAATTCTAATCTGTTTAATTTTGCATTTTTAATACTGTTCTCTACTGAGATAATATCAGTGTCACAAGCATCAACCCCTGCACCTAAGCGCATGGCTCCAATGCCAAGTATACCACTTCCACACCCTACATCAATGAGTGTATCACCCTTTTTTGTATACTTCGATATCGCCCTTAAAGCGGAAGCAGTGGTTGGATGGTGCCCTGTACCAAATGCTAATGCTGGGTCTATCTCTATGTTTAAAAGTTCTGGATCTGCTTCAGTCCACGTTGGGTGGATATAAAACTTATCTATAGCGAGTGGCTCGATGCTCTTTTGATACACTTCAACCCAATCACTATTTTTGAGCTTACTCTGTGTCGTCTCAAGTTCAATAGTCTTGCCTAAGGCTTTTTGAAGTGCCTCATTAAACTGTTCTAGTCCCCAAATAATAGTATCGAGTTCATCTTCACTTCTAATAATAAATCCACCCTCTGTCTCTTCAAAACCGACAGGGAGTGTATCTGATAAAAAGTCTGAAAAAAGTGAGTGGTGAGATGAAACTGTAACTACTAATTCATAGTAGTAATCTTGCATTAGTCGGAAACGCCCATTACGGCACCTAGTTTTTCTTTAAGTACTTGTGGAGTAAAAGGTTTCACAATATAGTTGTTTACACCAGCTTTAAGTGCTGTAATTACTTCAGCTTTACCACCCTCAGTAGTTACCATAATGATAGGAGTGTCTTTAAAACGTGCATCTGCACGAACTTTTTTAACAAGTTCAAGCCCATTCATCTCCGGCATGTTCCAATCCGTAATAAGCATGTCCACATCTGGATTTTTATCCATCTGAGCCCAGCCTTCAACACCATCAGCACCCTCTAAAATATCTTTATAACCAAGACGTGCTAGTGTATTTTTTATAATACGACGCATTGTAGAACTGTCATCAACAACAAGTAATTTCAATTGAAATCCTTTTTCATAATATTTGTAATTTTAATAGACTAATAATAGCAAAATTCTGTTTGTTTTACTATTAAGTTAATAATTTAAACATCTTTGGAAGGTCAAGAGTCCCCTCGTAGTAAGCCTTACCGATGATTACACCATCTACCTCTTTAGTTGCAATTAAAGCCTCTATATCGGATGCATCTTTGACTCCACCACTTGCTATGGTACTCACACCACTCGCTCTTGCAATATCAAGGGTGAATTCCACGTTAACACCGCTAAGTGTTCCATCTTTACCAACATCTGTACAGATAATAGCTTCAACACCAGCATTGGCAAACTCACGAGCAAGGTCAGTAGCTTTCATAGAAGAGACTTCTCCCCAGCCTTCAACAGCCACATAACCATCAATTGCATCGATCCCAACTGCTATTGGATATTTAGCAGCCATATCTCTCACAAACTGAGGATCTTTAACGGCAATAGAACCTAAAATAATTCTATCAATACCAATCTCAAGCATTTTTTTGATTGTCGCTTCATCACGAATACCACCACCAAGCTCTAGTTTTACATTACAGTTGGCACGGATTTTAATGATAGAGTCTAAGTTTTTAGGCTCTCCTGCAAAAGCACCATTGAGGTCTACTAAGTGAACCCACTCAGCACCCATCTCCTCAAACTTTTTGACAAGCTCATAAGGCTCATTTGAGTAAATTTTTGCACTATCCATAAGACCTTTTGTGAGTCTAACTGCCTGTCCATCTTTTAAGTCTATTGCTGGGTATAAAGTCATTGTATCTCTCTTTCTATAATTTAATAAAATTTTCTAAAATCTTGAGACCATTTTCATGGCTCTTTTCTGGGTGGGGTTGAATTCCCATGATATTTTTGTGTGCTACGGCTGATGTAAATCTGTATCCATACTCAGTCTCTCCAATAATGTCATCTTTGTTATCGCAAGTGACATGAAATGTGTGTACAAAGTAGAGATAGTGGTTTTCATCGAGCCCTTTAAAAAGTGGATGCTCCGCTGTAAACATTCTGTTCCAGCCCATGTGTGGTACTTTGAGCGGTTCACTGAATTTACTCTCATTAAAGGCTTTAACGTGGCCCTTAATAAGTCCTAAACCTTTGTGCTCACCAAACTCTTCGCTTGATTCAAAGAGCAGTTGCATGCCAAGGCAGATTCCAAGCATAGGTTTTCCACTTGCGGCAAACTCTTTTATGGCCTCAACCATACCACGTTGGGCAAGATGCTCCATCGCATCGCCAAATGCACCCACACCGGGTAAAATTAGCTTGTCATACTCTAGAAATTTTGCTGGATTACTCTCAACAACGGTCTCTTTTCCTAACTTAGCAAAGGCATTTTTGACACTTGCTAGATTTCCCATATTATAATCAACTATCGCTATCATCTGTTATCTTTCACTTTTGTAAATTTTATGTAAACTGCTAAACTAATGAGCAGTAGAGAAACACCACCTATTATATAGATGGCAAAAATCAGCTTATCTGAGTCTGTTATAGCAAACTTAAAGACAAGCATGAGGGCCTCAATGGAGAGAGCAATAATAATAGAACCTAAAAACTTCACCATAGTCTTGTGCGGCCCTGAAATATGGTGCTCTTTATGCTGTCCTAAAACTTCTTCCTCTATGAGGGTTTTTGCTAAATCGAAGATGGCCAGCGAGAGGGTTAGTAAAATTGTTGCCTTAAACATATCATCTATAGAGAGGTGTGAGAGTGATATTTCGTTCACAAAAAAACTCTGAACTCCATGGATAAAAAGAAGGAGTGCTACAGCAATGAGTGCAAAAGCAAAAGTTGTATACGTATATTTGAAAAACTTAGAGAAAAAAGTATCAAAAGTATTAAGATGTGAAATTTTAAGTACATCATCTAGCGGCATATCTAAACATACCACATACTTTAAATCGCCATTTTCACAAAATATTGGTGCTGAAGCAGTTACAGTTAACTCTCCCGTTATGAGGGATGGATAAGGGTCGGTAATGGTACAGCGCTCTTCTCTTACCGCACGGTAGTAGTAAGCACGGTCGGCTCTAATTTTTCCTGTATCTTTGAGCTCTTCATTGGGAGTAAAAGTAGAGGTAACTTGTACCCCTTTGTTGTCAAGGAGGTAGACACCTTCACAGTTTTCCAGGTCTGCTTTTATTTTGAGCAGGCGTGGCATTATCATCTCTTGACTCAGAGATGGAAGTCTGTTTGGGATGTTTTTAGAAAAAAGGTAACAGAAGTATGCACGAGCTTTCGTGCGACCTTCTGAGAAGTGTTGTATGTCGGATGCAACCATCTTAAGTACTCGCCTTTACTTTTTTAACGAGATTATAGCCTATAGATGATTACAAACGGATAACTTTTTAGCCGTGAATGCTCATATTGTCATTTTTCACAATTTCAGCAGTTTGTGTCGTGTTGCCACTTTCTGTGTGTTGTGTTAAACTAGGGCCAAAAACTTTACTAATAATAGCTTTAAAACCTTTTTCATTTTCTTCATACTCGCGCTCTGCATCTTGGAGTGAAATCTCCCATGCTGAAGAGAAACCAGGAGCATTTAACATCATTTTACGAAGAGCAGCATCATAAATATTTAAAAGTCTAATCTCTGCACGACCTGGTTTTTGTCCAAGAGTCTGTACTGAAATTCTAAGGTTTTCATTCTCTTTCTTAAGTGATTCAAGTGCTACTTCAAGATTTTTAGTACCATCGCCTGTGATTTTCATCTGACGGTTAAGATGCTCTTTAAACTCTTTGAGCTCTTGTTTATATTTTCTAACTTCAAATCTTGATTTGACATAACTTAGTACCCATCCAAATGCAACACCTGCAAGAATAAATAAGATAGCTTGATAACTTAATTCCATGTAAAATTCCTTTTTCAATTTTTAGTAATTTTGATTATATCACAAAAGAATGCTAATATAGTGCAGATAAATCAAAAATATTTAAAAATAGAGGGAGTGACTCACAAATGTTCAATATTCCTACAGGTAACGAAATCATTACAAAAAGCTCTCAGACACTCCAGCGCTTCCCTTTGACATTTTTGAGTTCTTTTATTTTAACATGTATTGTCATCTACTTTATAGAGAGTGAAGTAAGTAAAATGGATGGATTGAACCTTATACTTGCTAAGGTGGCATTGAGTGCATCTTTAGCTATTTTTGTTTTTACAGGGCTTAAACTTTTTACAGAAACACTCCAATCACGTTGGAGTCTCTTATTCACACTTGGGGTATTCATAGGACTCACAGGCTATTATTTAACTCTTCCTCAAAGCTCTGATGCCTTTAATGCCACTACCGTACTTTTTCGTCATTTTTTTCTAACACTCCTCTTCTTCGTAGCATTTTTATGGGCACCCTTTACTCGCACTTCTCTTAACAATGAAGATTATTGGGAGTATGCAAAGGGGATGCTATTTGCCTTTAGTACAGCATTTTCCTTTACTGTTATTGTAGTTTTTGGTGTCAACGTGGCTCTTTATGCTGTGGAGAAACTTTTTGATTTAGATATTGAAAGTAAGCTCTATTTTGAACTTGATATTTTTTTGATAGGTCTTTTCTCCGTAGGCTATTTTCTCTCACAGATTCCTCTTAAACCCTTAGAGTCTCAATACTCTCAAAACTCTCCTAAGGTGGAAAAGTTTTACACAAAATGGATTCTTACACCCTTGAGCCTTTTGTACTTTTTTATACTCTATGCCTACACTTTTAAGATTCTTTTCACGTTAGAGTTACCAAAAGGGATTTTAGCTTGGCTTATTGTTGCCTTTTCAATAGTACTTATTATGACTTATCTTTTCTGGACACACTTTGTTAAAGACTCACGCAGTAGATGGCGAAGGGCTATATGGCTGGCTCTGTTTTTTCAAACGCTAATGCTTTTTGTGGCGATTGGCATTCGAGTGTCTGAGTACTCGTGGACTGAAAGTCGCTACATGGTCACTCTTTTAGGTATTTGGCTTGCAGGAATTTCTCTCTATTTTTTCTTTTATAAAAAAGCAGCTATAAAATGGATATTTATCTCTTTGAGTCTACTTATAGCCCTCTCTCAGTTTGGACTACTAAGTGCATATAGTGTGAGTAAAAATGCACAGCTTAGTAGACTTCAAGGTATGCTTGTGAGTCTCAAATCATATAATGAAGCCTCTCTAGCACCTCTTAAACTACGTTATGAAATATCTGATGTTCTGCGTTATTTGCACCAAAGATATGGCGAGGAACCTCTTCAAAAACTCTTTCCTAAGATTTCGAAGGAGTATGGCGTGTCAAAGTCTCAAAAAAGCTTGAATGCTCCTTACTATTTTCCGAATTTTATTACTCAAAAACTTGGGTTTAAAGCTGTAAACAGATGGGATTATATGAAGTTAAAGAAAGGTATAAAAGAGACTTCTTCCTTTTATGCAAATCGTAATCCTTACTATAGAGAAGAGAACCAGAGAATTATGCTCAATATAAAAGATTATGATTATATGGCACAGATAAGTTTTCACAACTTTAGAGGGAGTAAAAGCATTAAAGAGA
>Ga0256824_10000391_pt1 | contig 16660 bp, 20 predicted proteins | sample CV67metaG_FD_191570 | JGI IMG/M metagenome (GOLD analysis project Ga0256824, IMG submission 191570) | Hydrothermal vent microbial communities from East Pacific Rise, Pacific Ocean - CV67 | ecosystem: Environmental > Aquatic > Marine > Hydrothermal vents | place: Pacific Ocean: East Pacific Rise...
GTTTGACATCACCAGTTTCCATACCACTATATTTTCTCTTCCATTTATAGTAGGTATCTTTGCTGACACCTTTATCTCTTAAGGTTTCAACTACTGGTGCTCCATCTTCTATCTCTTTTAGAATCTCTATAATCTGTTTCTCACTAAACTTACTTTTTCGCATAAATGCTCCTGATTTATTTTATCAGAATTATTCTGTTTTAGGTGGTACAGTTTTTGGGGAGGCTTACATTTCTTTCTTACTGTGAACCATGTCAAAATGATACTCCAAGAAATATCTCTATCTCCAGTGTTACTATTGAAGATGTCAACTATGAAAACTATTGGCAAGTTCTAGTAAATAAAAAAAGTATTGACCTTGCTTATATTTTTGTAAAAGAGAATGATACTTGGGTTAATCTTGCACATAAAATCAATTTACAAGTTAGGGGTGTTTCTTATTCGCTTAAGTATCAACCTGCTGAAAAAAAACCATTAATATCTAAAGAACCACTCATCGTAACAAATTCTGTTTATCTTACCAAAAAGGAAGCTAATAAAGCGAAAAATATTTTGCTTAAGGAAAATATTTTACTTAAAAAGAATGATGTAAGTTATACAAAAATTGCTATTAACCAAGTTGAATCTTTTTGTAATGAATTCCGTTGTGTACTTTTTATCAATAATCATCCATTAGATCTTCAGGGTATTCTCTTTTCACAGAATGGTTCTAAATATGAATGGAAATATCTACTGAGTAGCTTAGATGATGTGTTTAATCAGGATACTGTTTATGTGGATATTTTGAATAAACGTCAAAGCAATGATTATTTTGATAGTTACAGATACCTTAAATTTCCACCTATATTTGATACTAAAATGGAATCTATGAATAATGATGGTGCAGTTTTTGAGAATAATGATGGAGTTACGCTTACAATTGGTAACTATAGATATGGACTAGATGAATCATATGGGTATAATAAAGATAGAAATGTAACATACCGTGTAAAGAAAAAAGATTGGTATGTACTTTCCGGATATGAAGATGAAGATATATTTTATATAAAAGTAAGAGGTAATAATCGTGCCATTGAATATTTTAAATTAACTTATCCTATTAAAGATAAAGAAAAATATAAGGACTTAGCAAATAAATTGAAATATTTGTAGTTTAACAAAGATAACTGATATGTTGTATTTGGCTACAGTTATAAATAAAGTGATTGTTTATAAGGAAATATTAATCAAGAAATAATGGGAAGTTTTAAACTAGCATACCCTTATTAAATCATATTACATGATAATGAATAAAGGGTAAAAAAAACAGGTGAAAATTCAATATATTTTCTTAACTCTTTTTTCTATCAATTTATGTAGTTTTCATTAATTGGGCTCATCTTTCTTCTTATTGTCAATTAAAGTAATTAAAATATTATTCACACAAGAAAATAAACAATTTTGTTCAGTTAAATGATCAATTGCTTTCACACCGTACAATCTTTGCAAAAGTATCTTTTTATTCCTCTTCTTAAGCCTTTGACAATGACATTCTTAGATTGACAATTTATACATATTTTAGAGCTTTTTTACACCCATTTTTTAATTAAGTTGAACATTACCATTAAAGTTGTCAAGCAATTTTGTTATACATCTTGCTTTGTAGATTTAAAAAATAATTCTCCAGTAGTCAAACTCTACCAGTTGTTATCTTTTAAAATTACAGATAGTTTTTCTGTTCTTTCGGTTATCTCTTCTTCTAAACATTGAACTTTAGCAGTTTTACATTGCTCATTTACATGGTTATTCCAAATATAAGTTTCCATATGCATAGTTGGTAGATTAGAAGTGTCAACTTTTTTATAAACTTTTTTTGTAAGTAGAATCATCTTGTTATAGCTAAATAGTAACTTCTCATCACTACATATTGATTTTGCAATATTTGTTTCAGTATTGGTACAATCTAAACTACTTGCACTTAAGTAAGTTAGTGACATTAAGAATAGTGTTAATATAAATTTCATATTTTTCCTAGTTAAAGTATTTAGGCATGATAGCATTTTTTTTAGTTCTATACAATTTCTAAACTCGCAACATCTTCTTTTTTAAATGATAGAGAAAGATATTAACTTTAATATAGCTGGTCTTTAAAGACTTCATATTGTTCTCCTGTATTTATATCTTCTACTACAGCAATGTTACCACCACTAGAACTAAAGACTGTAACTATTATAACTTCTGAACCTTGATATGAGTAGGTTTCAATAGTATCTTCATTTTCATCAATAAGCATAATTTACTCCTTTAAAGTTATTCTCTCATAAATAATTATGAAGTCATGAAAATATGTCTGTATGCAAAGTATTTAAATTTTGAGTGGATATTTTACTGTACAATAAAATATGAATAAAACTAAACCACAAATCTATTTATTTACAGATGGAAGTGTTAATCCTCAAAGGGGCATAGGATTTGGTGCTTACTTACTTTTAGATAAGCTGGATTATATTTGTGCCAAAAAAACGAAACTTGAATTGAAAAAGTTTAGTGATACCTCTTCTACAAAATTAGAACTAGAAACACTTTTATGGGCTTTAACTGATGTTGATTTAACAAACTTTAAAATAGTGGTTTATACCGATTGCCAAAATATTATAGGTCTAAACGATAGAAGAGGTAGGTTTGAAAAAAATAGTTACCTTACAGGTAAAGGAAAATTAATCAAGAACAATGAACTATATAAAGAGTTCTTCAAAATAATAGATATTTTAGATTGTGAGTTCATTAAGATTAAAGGTCATAAAAAAGCATCTACCAAAAATGAGATAGATGATATTTTTACTCTTATTGATAGGGCAACTAGAAATGCCCTTAGAAATAGTATTGTTTAGTTTAGTGTAGAACAATCCACTAAATGACTCTTCAACTTATCACCTTTAGCTTTTGCACTTAAATCATTCTCATAGTAAAAACACTTCTTATAGTTTTTAGAGTCATTGTATATCATCTTCCAAAAAGCATCAGGAACAGCAACTCTATTTTTACCTATTCGTTTTGGATTAGAAGAGTAGATAACACCATTAAGTACCTTTACCGTACCAAGAGATACAGCAACCTTTCTTTCTAGTTTCTCAGCCTTAATCCATGTCTTATGGTTTACTGTAGGAGCTTGAGGAATGATGTTAGCCATTGTATATGTTTTACGGACTACTTTTTTGTCATAATCAAATGAAGCATCATTCGCTAAGTGTCCTCTGTCATACCCTGTATGAGTATAATCTTTAGTATGACTTCTATACTTTTTCTTTAGATTCTTCTCTGTATAGAATGAACTTCGCTTTTTAATATTAACAGAATTTACTTTACTACCATCAAGAGTATAAGCAACATACTTTGCACCCTTCATTTTGTAATCATAACAGATGGTAAAAACTTGCTTGTCTATAACCTGATTACAGTTCTTCTTATTTATATAGTCTATAAGGTTTGTAGCAAAGAGGTTGAGTGACAGTAATGCAGTTATTATTAATGTGAATAGATTCATTGAGTTCCAATATTTTTAAAGAGATGATACACTATTTTGAGGTGAAAATATGATTATAAGTAAATTTTTCTCTTTTAAATTATTTTTATTACATTTATAATATATCTGTTCCTGTTTTTATTCTACCTAATGCAATAGCCAAATTGAAAAGTGTATTATACATACTCTCACAATCTGATTTAAGATATTCTAATGCATCACGTACTTCATCGTCTGTTCCATTTTGAATAACTTCGGATAAGAGTCTCTTCGCTTCATTTTCATCCCTTTTGTATGGATAATCACCCCAACAATATTTCTTAGCTAAATCAAGTTTTACTCTAGCAGTCTGTTCTTCTGGAGAAGGAACACTATAACCTACAGGAACCTCTTTCATCTCTTCTCTAAAGTTTTCAAGGCCTTTTTTAAAACCTTTAAAAAAATTAATCCATCGTTTATAAATAATAAGATTGTAAATTATTATACTAGTAAGTATGAGTTCCAAAATCCCAGAGTCACCATTTACATTATTAGATAGTGGTATTGTTACAAGACCTACTTTTGCAAATAACTGAATATTAAAAAATAATAGAAAAAATATTTTCATTTTAAATCCAAATAAATTTTATTTATAAATAAGAAATTAGATTACAGCTTATTGCAATCAAAAAACTGACTTGTTTATTCTTCACCATTAGATTTGACTGATAAGTTATTCTCATCATAGAAATCAATACATACACACAGTTAATAAGTGCTGTAGGTTATGAGGTATTAATTAAATAGTTGTAAGATTGTATCATTATAATTAGAAAATATTGAGGAGTTAGCACTATATGGATATAAGTAAAAATATAAATATGTTACAAATCTCAGAACTAGAATCATTAAACAATTCCCTTGAAAAGAGTAATGGTGTTTATACTGATACAGATATTTCAAGTAATAATTTAAAAAAAAATATCACAATGAGCTTAATAGCAGTTGTGTCTATCTTTATATTACTAGTAATCAACTTTTCACTTGATGTATATGAATCGTATATTAGTATTTCACAAAGTAGTACTACCCTTGCATTGGTATACCTATTATTGTACCTCAGTGCCGTTGTTGGGATAGTAACATATATAGGGCTAACTATTAAGAGCTATATGAATTTAAAAAGTGCTTTTTTAGTTCAAAGTGAAACAAGTAATATTAATAAATATGAGCAAGAAAAAGAAGTAGCATTACGAATTTTAAAACATTATAAAAAACACCAAATAAAAGATATAAGATTAAAAGCTGATGCTCTGTATATTCAAGTTCAAAAGAATAGTGTGCATGCCCCATTTGAAAGTATTAAAAATGAGATAATAGATAAGCTTGATAAAGAAGCGATAGATATTGTGTATTCAAGTGCTAAAGAAGTTTCTATTTTTACTGCCTTTGCTCCAGGTTCTGCATTAGATTCATTGTCAGTAATTTTCAGTTCTACTAAACTGATGAAAAATATCTTTTATATATATGGGTATAAGACTAATCTTTTTACAACACTCTTGATAATACGAAAGATTTTAGAAAATGCCTCTTTAGCAGCACTAGTGGAGTATACTGATGATACAGTCAATGATTTATTAGGTGGAACAATTATCTCAAAACTTTCACTTAAAGTAGCACAAGGTATAGGAAACGGAGTACTTATGCTTAGAATAGGGAATATCTTAATTCAAAGTGCAAGGCCATTTGCTTCTGATGGATCTATTGGTTCATACAAAGGAATGGTGAAAATATTTATTAACTATATTAAAAGAAAAGTGAGTAAAAAGAATGAACATTAAGAGTAGATTTTCAGAATTAGTAGAAGATGTAATTGGCACAACTGAAAAGATAACCGATACATTAGGTAGTGGTGTTAATAGTATTAAAGATGGAGTAGGGGACTTAATAGATACTGTTACCCAACTTCCAAAAGATATAAAATATATTTCTAAAAAGAATGAAGAGATTAAAGAAATCCTTGAAACTACTAAAAGTAAGATAGAGCCTATTCGAGAAGCTACCAATTTAAAATTAGAAGAATTAGGAAAAGTAAAATTTGATATAAGTGACACAACACTAAAAGAGTATATAACTCATATCTATGAAATAGAAAACCTGTCATTTGAGGAAATGGCATCAGCCTCTTTGAGTGATAATGAGTTTAATTTCACTAAACATGAACTTGAAGATATGCAAGTATCTTTGTTATCAGTAAAAGAACTTATGAAAAATGGAGTTGGTGCTGGAGCTACGGGTGCTTTAAGTGTAGGAGCTGCATATTCAGCAGTTGCAGCATTTGGAGCCGCATCTACTGGAACATTAATTAGTACAATTTCTGGAGCAGCTGCGGGTAATGCAACATTAGCATGGTTAGGTGGTGGTGCGCTTGCTGCTGGAGGTGGAGGAATAGCCTTAGGAACAGTCGTTCTAGGCGGAATTGCAATTGTACCTGCTGTCTCTTATTTTATATGGCAAGGAAAGTTTAACTACTCTCAAGAAAGGGAAGATGTAGAGAAAAACTTTACAGAAGTTTTAGAGTATGCACAAAGTATTGATGATATTATTAAAAACTTTGAAGAGCTATCCCGTCTTATTGATAACACGATTGTATTACTGAATAAATATACACTTGTTTGTAACCAATTAAATAAACAAACAGATCATATTAAAAATCAAATAGGCTTAGACTATAGTAAATATACTGATAAACAAGCGAGCCTTATTCAAAAACATATAACTTATACGACTAAGCTAATAGAATTAATAAATACCCCAGTAATGAAAGAAGAGGGCTCCTTTAATGAAGAGATGATTTCTATTTTGAAATCAGCGAATAGTTTTTTAGAAAATGAAGATGAAATTGTGTTTGTCAGTTTTAAAAAGAGTACACCTAGTTGGATTTATATTGTATCCGTGTTAGGGCTTGTATGTGTGTCGACAGGGCTGATTCTATATTTTAGATCTTAATAAGATAAGAAGTTTACTTACTTGAACTTTTTCTGTAAAGGTATTTTGGCTTTCATGATATTTACTTGTTGATCTGCTTATTAGTTAAGAAGCTCAGTTATCCCTATTTGTATAGTATTTATCTTATCTTGTAAAATAAATAGTTGATGGAATATTTTATTAGAATCAGAATTGAATTTCTCAGGTATCTGCAATGTATTTAAAATATCAGGATTGATAGCATGATTTGAACTTTCATCATATAGGTTTTGAAGAAACTTATTTCCAGAAGAAGATTTTAGATATAAATACAAGGCAGGAGCATTATCTACATTTTTTAATCTAATAACTATTATTCCTGCATTAGGTACTAAGGTAGTAGCTGTCTTTCCTATAATTCCAATATGAGTAGGTTTACCTCTAAGTGGTAATAAAATATCAAACTGCTTCAATGCAAATAGTTTCACTCTAGCAACTTTTCCTGATTTTACTATTTTTGATGTAGTTGTATATCCATTCTCAATAATATCATGAATCCCAAGTTCAAAATATTTAGAAGAACTAGACTCTGTTGAAGTTACTCTTTGAGCTCTATAAATAGCTGTGACAATTTCATTTAATGATCTCATCCCTTTACTCTTACTTGGTCTGTTTATATAATATTCTGGAGATAAGTTTATTGCTTTAACTTTATCTATCTTCACTAAATAGGAGTGTTCAGTATTTTTTCTTTTGTTTATAAGTTCTAAAATATCATCAACTCGGTAAATAGTATTTCTTCGACCTTTTTTCTTACTAAAGTACGGTTTATTTAAATCAACAAAGAGGATGTCTTTATTTCCATGTGAAAGAATCAATAATGCCATATCCTCTGTCCATTGAGGGATAATACCTTTAGGAAGGGCAATAACTGTTTCAATTTTTTCATCATATGCAATAGCTGTTCTAATCTTTGCTTCATTAGATGTTCTTTGCAGTACAGATAAACGAACAAGAACAATGGCCTTTGTTTTCATGCAGGCTAAAGAGTGTTCTAAAAAGGCTAGCTCTGATGCATTTGCTGGGGGTATACCATATTTATTAAATCTGATATCATTTTGTAGTCTACTTGGTTTAAATACTAAATCAAGAGGAGGATTACATATGATCTTATCAAATTGCTTACACTTATTTTCAGTACAAAAAGAAGAATCATCAAGGACATCTTTTTTATACAAAGAACAATTTCTTAGTCCTGCGAGTTGTGCTGTGAGACCTGCTATAAGTCTATTGGTCTCTTCTATATCTTCACCATACAAGGAAATATTTTTATTGACTTGAGCAATATCTTCAAAAAAACCACCAATACCGAAACATGGATTATAAATAGACTCCTTACTCTTTATCTCAAGTAGAGAGACCATAAGCCTTTTTAGTTCGACAGGTGTTGAAAAACCATAGAGTTCATTTTTACTTTTTTCAATAGTAAATTCTTGTATAAAATCTGTTATGTATTGGGCCTCGATGGAACTGTGTATAAGAAGTTTTGTAATTCGGAGGAGTGTTGCATCATTACAGTAGGAAGTGATGTTATGCTTAAATGAAAACTCATGAAAAGCTAGGTTATATAGCTGCTCAAGTTTTTTTAGGTCTTGAGTAGTTATCTTCAATTGTTCTAAAAAATCAATTTTATACTTTTTTATTACAGCTAACTCTAATGTTATTAGTAGTGCTTGAGATGTACTGTTTGTATTGTACTTTAAAAGCATGGCTATATCTATAAGGCTATTCTTTAACATCCTATACCTTTTTACTTTATCTTAAATACATATTGTATTCATAAGTATATCATACTTTATTCTTTGTAGATATCGTAAGATTATTCAACTAAAAAATATAGGAGAGTGACAATGTATTTATTTACAAGTGAAAGCGTATCAGCAGGACATCCTGATAAATGTGCAGATATTATATCTGATAGTATCGTTGATTATTATTTACAAAGAGATCCAAATGCTAAAGTAGCAGCAGAAGTGCTAATTGCGGGAAAGAATGTGACTATAGGTGGAGAGATAAATTCTTTAATTCAAGTGACTCATAGTGATTATGAGGGTATCGTCCGTGATGCTCTTATAAAAATAGGCTATACAGGTAATAGTGGATTCTCAAATAAACAAACACTCTATCCTGATGATGTAGAAGTGAGAGTTCAGTTAGTACAGCAGTCCTTAGAAATAAATAGTGGAGTTGTTAAAGCTGATGGTGAGTTAGGTGCAGGAGACCAAGGAATCATGTTTGGGTATGCAAGTATAGGAGATAGTGATTTTATGCCTTTAGCAATAAGCTATAGTCGTCTAATATGCGATAGAGTGTACCAATATGCATTGAACAATTCAAATGAACTCGGTGTTGATATAAAGACACAGGTAACGATTGACTATGGGAATAAAGATAATTTTACAAATGGAGTTGCAAAGAGTATTCATACGATTATTGTTTCATCACCTTATACAGAAAAAACAGGGAAAGATAAAGCTCAAGAGATTATTTTAAATCTTATTAAAGAGATTTCAAAAACAACTGACCTTATCGACGATCAAACGATAATTAAAATAAACCCATCGGGTAGTTATATTCAGCATAGTAGTTTATATGACAGTGGACTAACAGGAAGAAAACTCATTGTTGATAGCTTTGGAGGATATGCACCTATTGGTGGTGGCGCACAGTCAGGAAAAGACTATACTAAAGTTGATAGAAGTGGTCTTTATGCTACTCGTTGGTTAGCAAAACATATCGTTGCAGCAGGTATATCAAAAAAAGCATTAGTACAGATATCTTATGCAATTGGAGAAGCTAAACCAATATCTATAACAGTTGATACACAAGGAACTTCAATAGAAAATATAAGTGATGAACAACTGTCTATTTGGATTGGTGAAGTATTTCCACTAACACCAAGATGGATTAAAGAGAAGTTTAATCTTGATAAACCATCTAGTAAGACATTTTTATATGCAGATGTTGCTGCAAAAGGGCAGGTTGGTATATCAAATTATCCATGGGAACAGTTAGATTCATTAGATAAGTTTAGAAAACTTTTGGAGGCGTAAGATGAGTGAAACTAAAAGAGAACCCTTAGTCCTATATGTTGACCACCAAGAAAAAAAGATTGCTTTAGCATATGGCTTTGATAATGGATTATATTCACCCATAGAAGTTTATTTTAGATGTGTAGATGAGTTAATTAAACTCAAAAAACATTTTGAAGGTGAAGGATATCAATATTCAAGCCCTCAGTTTATGCAAAATAGTAACAAAATTCAAGATGGTGAGGCTAGTATCTTATTAAATATAACTTCAATACCCTGTTCGTAAAAGAAAAATATAATGATTAGAAGATTACCAAACACAAGAAAAGATGTTGCAGTTGCAATACAGAAGCAACAAAACAAATGGAATATGTCTAGTATTAGAAGTTGGTTTGAAATTTATCCTCAACTTTGTATATTTTTCAGTGAAATTATGTCAAAATATACGAAGTGATTAGAGGTCAAAAGGTGGGTTTACACTCTCTAAAATATTACCATTGATATCGATCTAGTGCTTCTCTGATGCTGTCAATTGAATAGCCCATTATAATTGCTTGCTCTATTACAGCATTCGTTCCTTGCTCTTCGTAAGTAATGGGATCATCTTTACCTTTTTTTCTAAATTTTGACATTCTTCCATTAATCCAAAAAGGATTACTACTAACGGCTGCATCAGGATTGACTTGAATATTAATAATATCGTTCATATTCTTGACCACTGTTGCTGCTTTGTTTCTTACAGCAAAAATATAATTTTTGTCTGTTCTTTTAAGCTCAGTTGATCTTGCCATTTTCAAAAATATATTCCCTCCGAGTTTTATTTCATCGTTGAAAAATTGAATTATTGTTTTGAAATTAATATCAAGTTTGTCTTTCTTTCTATCAAACTCAATGATTTCTCTGGCAATTGTTATAGTTTGAGTATAGTTTAATAGGGAGCTAAATCCTTTTTCATTCCCAACTATTGTATCTTTGATAGTCTCTGTCAGATAAGCTTCTGCATCGACTCCAGTTCCTCGTGCAAGAATATTCAAAAATAGCTTTTTTGTCTTTGGTGAAGCATAATACATATTTATACTTGTAAAAAGATTCGCTCTCATCATACCTTGCATTTTTTTCTTTTCTGTAACAGCTGCGAATTTTGTAAAATCTGCTCTTCTTGAATATCCTGGAATTAACGGGACAATAGGAGCAAAAATAAATATTAAATATTCCAACTCATCATCAGAGTATTCCTCAAGGAGTTTGTTACAAAGGTGTCTTTCAGCCTCTATTTTAAATCCAGTTCCTCTCTTTAATCGCATTTTGAGTGATCTTACAGCCTCTTCTTTTGGAGAGATACTCATTTTGACACTTCTCTTCTTGATGTAGTAAAGAGCATAGTAAGTGTAGGAAGCGAACCTCTTACACCATTAGCACCTTTTAGGTCAAACTCAAATGCTCTTATAGTATTTTTTGTTTCTTCGAAATTTTTATTCATCGTTTTATCCTTTTTGTTTAAGATGTAAAACTCTCACCTTAAATTGAGAAAAGTGTACACTATAATTTTATGGACTATAGTGATTCCACTAAAGTTAATGACAAAAATTCTCTTGGATAAAATCTCAAATACATTATTTTTTATGGTTAGACAAACTTTTAAAAATCCTATAGACTACTCTCATATTTCAAAAAGGATAAAAAATGAAAAATCTATTTTTAGTAATGCTTCTAGTTGTCTTTACTGGTTGTTCAAGTAAAACTCCAACTCCAGAGATTACAGTATTTAATAAAAGTATAAGTGATTTTACAGTGTATATTGATCGCGATGATAAGGTTAAGTTTTTATGCTTTTCCAACCATAATCTCAATAATTATAAAGATGATATCTGTCATTACTATGATGAGGAAAAACATAGTTACAAAAACTTAATAGTTGAAGAAGAAGTTATAGGAATGGATAGATTAGGGTTTGAACCTTTGTATTATCCAGATGAGTCAAACACATGTGGATTTGGAAATCTATGGGGAATATATTCCTTATTTGGTGCTGAGAATATTTGGGATAACAATACAGATGAGTGTAAGTATCGGTATACAAAAGTAGCAGGTATCCGTCTCCTTGACAGAGTCATTATATTACCTTTTACCTTTGGAACATCCTTAGTCTTAATGGGCAATATGCATATTCGTACTTTCGATGAAGATGCCTTTTATGCTTCTATTCGGGCTTCTGGACTAGGTTCATATTATAAAGAATTTTATACAGCGATAGAAGGTTACTCTCTTGAGGGTGGATTTGATATTATATATCTTGAGAGAGGAAGTGTAAAGTCTTCATTAGAGGGTAAGTATAAAGAACTTCAGAGTTCAAAATCTAAAAAAGCAGGAGTTCTCTTTTTAGATGATGATACACGAGAATTACTGTCTATTATTATATTTGATAAATACAAAGAGAAAAACATAATGCAAGCGCTCTCTGCTAATATTAGTGACCTAGTCAAAGATGTATCTAAAGATTCACAAAGTATGGTAACTAACCAACAAATTATAAATCAAATTCCTTATGAAATTTCTCTGCCAACCCTTCCATCTATTCCTTCTCTAACTAAGGGTGAATATGAGAAAAAAACAGAGTTTAAAGAAAGAGTAAAAGAGGCATATAGCCAAAGAGAAGAGCATATAGCTAAGCTTCAAGAGAAATATTCTAAGGATGTTCAAGAGAGAAATGACTTTATTGAAGAACTACAGCTTAATTATAAAGAGTATTTAGAAAAAATACACACTAATAAAGTACAACTGATAGAAGAGCTAAATGGTAGTATCCCGATCCTAGCTAAAGTACTTTTTTTAGAAAATATTTCAGGGTATGGTGCTTCAGAGTTTAACTATGATGCTGACAGTGAACAACTCTTCTTTACAATCAGCTCAAAAAGAGATTATTTTTCTCAAAAGGTTGTAACAGAAATACCCCCATCACAGGCTAGAGATATTAAAGAAGAAGCTAGGTATAAAATAACTCCTCTTATCGAGTATAAGCATTCTACTATTGAGCTTAAAGGATTTGAAATACTCAATACTTATTCTGATGATAGCTTTGAGGTAAGTTATACGGATATCAATTACAAATCTGAAAAAATAAGTATAAATATCGTTAAAGAGGATGAAAAGATTGATAAGGAATTAGCACTTGCTTTTTCTAATGCTAAACAAAAAGTAATTTCACTTAAAGATAATAATCCTAAAGAGACCTGGTATAGGGATAGTGTTAATATTCTTAATGCAAAAGTTCCCTCATGGATAGCTACTCCTCAAATTTTGGATGGTTCTTTAATGGTTACTGGTTCAGGAGATACACTCTATCTTGCTAAAGTTGAAGCTGTAGATGCATTAGTGCTGCGTTTAGATGTAAGTGTAGATACTACGATAAAGAGTAGCTCTAGGAGTAATAACATCACAACTACTCAAGAGATAAGCATTAACTCTAAACATTTTTCTAAAGTTGATTTAGCTGCTGGAGATTATGATGTCTATAGACAAGAGTATCTTGATGGTAAATGGTATGTTGCATTGAGATATTTGAAGTAGTTAGGAGTTTTTAGTAAAGAACTCACAAACATCTTTATCAAGTGCCTTTGCTATTTTATAGATATGTTCCATATTAAAATGTTTATCATATCTATTTGATTCACAGTTAGAAAAAAAGGCTACTGATTTTATACCTATCTCTAGTCCTAAATCCATCTGCGAAATGTTTTTTTCATGTCGAAAGAGCTTTACATTTTCAGAGATTAAAGCATAAAAATCTTTAATCTCATCCCCTTGTATATTATCAAACTTAGTTTCCAAATAATTATCCTATAGAGTGAACTTCTGTAACACACACTCTACGAATTTATTAAATATCTTTCTATATCCTATAGGATAAATCTTATTACATTATTATGATTATAAAAGGAATTATATGGATTTTGGAAAGATATTTAGTTATGACTCAACAAAGGGTGTAGGTATCGCTGTTCTAGAAAATGGTGAACAGGTTGAGTTTGGTATTAGTAATTGGAAAAATGTAGATGTTTTACCAGAGGTAGGACAAATGATATCATGGATAGAAGATAAGATGAGTGTAATAAGTGATGCAGATAAAGAAGCTCTTCTCTTTGAACAAAGTCAAAATGATTTAGCTGAGAGACTAAAAGGTGATTCAGAACTTGCAAACAAAGTACTTGTAATTACGGAAGAGTTCAATAAAGCAGAGAAGTATGTAATCCCATTTCTTAAAGAGTATTATGAGAATAAAGGATTTAGAACAGCGCTTAGAAAAGAGACAGATACAAATTATTTTTTATCTATGGAAAAATATACAAGTAACAGTATGGAAAAAGTAAGCTATAAAAATAACCAATTAAACTACACTAATGAAGATAGCTCTGTTGACTCTATAGCCCTTGAATCAATAATGAATGATATTATCCATAACTTAGATACAAAAATATCTACAGGAACTCCTCCCAAAAATATTCCTATTGAAAAAACTAAAGTGACACCTTCTAATACTCCAAATGAAACTTCTTCTCAAGAAACACAAAATGAAGTTGATGGAATGGGTATAGCTTCTTTAGTTATCGGTATAGCAGGCTTTTTCTTCTTAGGATTTTTATTAGGCCCATTAGCCTTGGTACTAGGTGGAATGGCACCTAAGCCAAGATCAGGATTTGCAATAGCAGGAATGGTAATTGGTGGTCTATTAACTGTAATAACAGTGGGTGCATTAATACTAGGATTTGGAATACTTGCAATCATTTAGTGAGGGTTTGACAAGAAATATAATATGTCATACAATACGTTTATAAATTTAAAGGAAGTAAAAAAATGAACTTATATAAAAAAATATTACTTGGAGCTTCGGCTATAGGAATGATGCTCTCAATGAGTGGATGTTCATCAGCAATAACAGGTTTTGGAAAGTATACAGGGACATCAGTAGATGGAACAAAATATGAATTAAAGAATGCAGATTTTGATATTTCAAAAGATGTACCAAAACTTAAATTTAGTAAAGAAAAAGCATACATCGTTCAAAAAAGAGCAGACATCTTAATGGAAGTGATTGATGGGAAGGTGACATTAGTAAATTATGCTCCTGATATCCTACATAGCTTTGCAATGGAAATAACAGAAGGAAAACACACTTATGTTGACTTTGCAAGTTGTAATCCTTATCAGGTGACTATTGATGCAAAAAAAGGTTATGTATATGTATTAAAAAAATATGCTGTCAGACCGGGAACAATGTCATTTTGTAAACAACAATTTCGCTTTGGAAAAGCTCTTTATTACAAAAAAACAGATCAATATGTATACCCAAACAGAGTACTTGTCGAAGAAAACAGAGCTAAATCTCAGGCAATAATCGATTCCTCAAGATACCAAAGAGAATACGATGCATTCCTTGAAGACATTAAAGATGGCGATATTGACCCGAGACTTGACTACCATATCAAAGCAGATGAAGGAATTAAAATAAAATGATAGATGACCAAATATGGAATATGCTGCTTTCTAGGTAAAAGTAGATTTTCATGCAGGACTTGGACTTTCTTCAAATACTCATAATGACAATACATACAATGGAAAAACTTATCTAATAGGTGGCACCATTGATAAAATATATTCATCAGGTATCTTACTTGGTGGAGATATACCTTCTGAACCTTCTCCATATACAATTTTATAGCTATATGCAATAGATTTTATCTTTTCCAAATAAATGTGTAAGAATACAGCTACATAAACTAAAAGGATTTAACATGAACCTAAATATTGAAGATGCACCTCAATATAACAAATTTAACTACTCCGATGATGCTTATCTCTACAAAGGTGAGTTTGTCAAAGTTATCACTACCTTTAATGATAGTGATAATATAACTGTAATTGTTGAAAATGAAGCAGGTAAAATTTATGAAGTTGCTGAGTATGAGTTAAAATAAGACATGGAAAAAAGACACTGGGATGAAAAACTTGTAAAACTAATACTAAGAACTGATATGAAGATTAGTAGATGGCAGTTCCCTCTGCTAATGTTTGGGAGTATATCTAGTATTTATGTACTACCAACTAATCCTACTTCTATTACAGATTTTAGTCTTAGTTTTACAATTATCGTTCTCATTGTACTAGCAGCTAGTACCCTTACGCATAAAAGAGACAAAGGCTAAAAATGGAAATTTATGAAATAATAGGTAGTATTTTTCTTTTGATTGGTTTTGTTTTAGCTATCGGGAAATATCAGTTTAATAGTGAGAAGTGATATTTGATTTGATGTTTTGTTGCACGTGTGCAACAAAATATCTTACACTATTTCAAAAAAATAGTAATCCCCATATGCGATTGCTGAATAAAAAGTAAGAATGTAAAATACAAAAGCACTTCTAGGTAGCCACTGAAAGAGAATCTGCTTATCTGTCTCAATAAGCTCATCTTTTTTAAAGTTAAATTTATTCATAGCAAAACGCCGCGTAAATAATTTATATACAGATTGTAGAACAGATTTGTTTTTTTCTCAAACATCATTAAATCTGTTATTAACATGGTATACAATACAAGGACATAGTTATTTAGATTATATTTCACTAAATAAATTAGAAAACTAGTAACTGATTTTTCTAATCTTTTTTATCCATTTTGGAGGATTTGGGACTGTTCAAAAATCTGTGTCAATCGGGTAAAACACCCAAGAAAACACAGATCAAAATACTCTTTTTTATAGATATCATAATCTCAATTATAATGAAGTTTATTCACCATATGAAGTAGTTTATTGAGTTTGGATACGATTTGTTGTGTTTGAATAAGATCAAAGGTTGCAATAGTTGAATCTAATGCTATAAGATGAATAATATAATTTTTACTATAAGTTCCAAAAATAGTAACTTGTCCAACTTTATATTGATTTACCGTTCCCAATTTATTTTTAAGAGCAGATTCTAAAATAGCAACAAAGTCAGTTACCTCCATCCAATTGTTAGCAATTCTATAGCCATCTAAGGAAAGTGATTGCATATTTATTTTTTTGTTCCTTTCTTCATATTTAAAACTAAACCCTTCTTTTAATTCAATAATATTTTCCATCTTATAT
>Ga0256824_10000392_pt1 | contig 16650 bp, 10 predicted proteins | sample CV67metaG_FD_191570 | JGI IMG/M metagenome (GOLD analysis project Ga0256824, IMG submission 191570) | Hydrothermal vent microbial communities from East Pacific Rise, Pacific Ocean - CV67 | ecosystem: Environmental > Aquatic > Marine > Hydrothermal vents | place: Pacific Ocean: East Pacific Rise...
AAGGCTCATTCAATATATCTAGATACATCTCTATTTTTTTATGCTTCTGCACCGCTCTATACTTATACACTGTATCATCACCTGCATCATCACAAAATACAGGAAACTGTCTGGCTTTGACTCTACTAATTTTATTGTGCTTATCTAACATAAATATCTTAGTAGCACAATGCGTTGACCTAGCATACTTAAGCTCTGTGTATTTTACCTTGCCATCAATGATGACACTATAACTTCCATCAGACTCTTTTTGTATGCGGTCATACTCGTGTGTCTGCATACTCTGTTTACTTTGAGGTGAACTTGGGTTAGACTGGCATCCTATCAGTATAAGGGCTATGGTGATGGTGAGTAGGATTGTTTTCATTTTTTCTCCTTTCCCTCGTTCCTCCACTCCCGTGCTGGAACAAATACAAATTATTTATCCATTTTATATGTTATTTCTTATCAGATTGTATGATGCGTTACACCAGAGGACTGGTGGAACGAGAAAATCTCAGGACAGATGTAACGAGAAAAAGAAAATCAAAAATCAAATCTGTTTACACAGACTACTGTCCGGCTCTAACGCAACGAACGTAGTAGCTATCAGAATCACCATTATCATTGTACCCCTGGGAACCATCATCGAAGTTCACGTACCACTTGCCGGGGGGAGGGGCATAATTATAGGTCGTGGATGACCAATAAAAATCAGATGCAGTATACTTAAATACATTAGTATCTAGTGAAGGTGCTCTTTTACTGTCATCTACCAGTGAAATAAGTTCTTTTACGTTGGGTAATCTCCAGTCACTGTATGTAGCGAAGGTTAAGCTTTCACAGTGACTTATAGCTTCCGTCCAAGTCATGCTGCTTCCTATGGCATCATCTTTCCACTGTAGTTGTGTTTTGCTGTCTGTGACCACCTGTGTAGTGTCATTTCGTACAAAGTCTGCCGTAAGGCTTAGGCTCACACCTATCAGGATTAAAACTATTTTTTTCATTATCTACTCCTATTTTATGTATCATTATTTCTCGCTCCTCCTCTCCCGAGCTGGAGCCACTCCTATATAGCATCATCTTCCATCTAATCTATCTATGCATTACGCCAGAGGACTGATGTAACAGCAAAAATAAAAAATCAAATCTGCTCACACAGATTACTGTCCAGCTCTAACACAACGAACGGATTTGCTAGAGGACTTAGTAGCACTCTCCTGCTCACCATCATTAGAGTAGAAACTCCATGCATATCTAACAGAGCCTGCCTCGGTAGTGGATGACCAGTAATGTGAATATGCATGCATGAACACAGGATCTAGGGCAGGATTTGACTGACCATAATCGGCTAAACCTACAAGCTCTTCACGTGTAGGCAATCGCCAATCTTCATGCCCTCCAAAAACAAGTGCATCACAGTAGCTAGTAGCCGTAGTTCCCGAAGTATCTATACACTTACTCACATCTTGGGCTTGACCATTATAGCCTGTGCAGATGTTATAGTTGGTCTCTGTAAGCCATCGTTTTTGATTGCCCGAGTCTGCCACAGCTGCATTGTCTTGCCACTGAAGCCCTGTGATGTTGTCGGTGACTATCTCATCTCCATCGTCTCTCACATACAGAGGCACATGCCCTTTTTGGTAGTACCCGTCATCTCTCAAACTTGCATTGTTATCTGCCTCTGCATGGGATCTCCCTACACCATCCACATCACGGATTATGGTCTGTCCTGTCTTTTTCATGGCAGGATGGATGGTAACGGTCACTGTTACTGTATTGGATACTTGTCCTGCACTGTCTGTAGCTGTGTAACTTATGGTATGTACTCCAGATATAGAAGTATTGAGTAGACCCCAAGTCTGCCCATATGGATCTGTTGCCACACCATAAGGCACAATTATCCCATCTACATCATCCACCCCTGCTGCTATAATAATCGGATACGTACCAAACTGTATCATCTCTACCTGAGCAGCTGTATGTAGTGTCAAGACAGGTGGCATATCGGTAGTAACTATAGGTTTCATACAACGCATAGAACTACCTATAGCAGGGTTAAATTCAAATTCACTACTTCCTCCACCTGTAAATACTATACTTGCTATTTTTTTATTGCCATTGACGGTACTACTCCATACATTTCCTCCTTCATCAAGCATGTGCATGCTACCCGTAAAATCTGCTAAACGATACCCAGGAGAAGGAAACTTCAGAAAGTTTGAAAAGGCTGTATTTCTATTGGTTACACCATTGTCTATAGTTTCTATTTTAAGCTCATCTATGGTTGGTACCCTAAAGCCTACAGGACAAACAGAATACCCATCTCTTTGAGACCATTGGTGTGCTCTATTATGTGGATAGTTATGCTCATAGCCAGTTACCCAGTCTTCATACCATATTATAAATTCATTATGTCCAACATAAGACATATCAGCTTGTACATTGGTTGTACCACTTCCACTCTTTTCATGCCCATCTGTATTTCTACCCCACTGGTAGTAGTCTCCATAACATGCAGTATCATCAAAACTCGTACAGACTTGGCTAGCACCTAGGTTTCTATCTAACCACTTGTGTCCTGTTTTGGGTGAAGTGACTATATTATATAGCAACCCTTCATGCTTTAAATCAGGTACTAAAGGGTTAGTACCTATAGTTACTTCATCTGTATCGGAAGTACCATCTCCATCATCATCGGTATCTGCATTATTACCTATACCATCTCCATCTGTATCTACCCATTCTGAACCATTGAGTGGAAAATCATCAGAAGCATTGGCTACACCATCTCCATCTATATCGGGGTCTACACTATCTACTAGACCATCACAGTCCTTATCTGGACCTGTAATGTTTGCATCGTAAATAGGTATAACCACTACCATATCACTCGAAGGCATTGGAAACCACTTAGGACAAGCATTAGCACTTGCCAAACCACTTAGTACCACCAACGGTAAAACCACAGAAAAAAACTTTTTAATAAACATTACAATCCCCTTTTTAAACATTTTGTTCCCTATTGTATCTATAGTTTGTGGCAAAAGTGTGTCATGGGGGAATTATATTTTAAAGTTTATTTTGAATTTTGACTAAGCTATGCATTCCACCTCGAGAGAGGAGGAATGAACAAATTACAGAGTTCTTTTTCTCACTCCTTCTTCTCCAGAGGTGAAGCCACACCTATATAGTATCATTTCCCATCTAATCTATCTATCCATTACACAAGAAGAATGGTGTAATGAGAAAGAGTTGACAGGAGTGAGACAGATAGGTTTGATCAATAACCACAAAACCATAGTATTAATACTGAATACTATCTTCTATACATCGTACTGGTGCGCCAACCGCACGTTGCAGATCATCACTATTAACGCTATTTCCCTCTCCGAAAAGAACAGTGTGAGATCTTGTATTGTTAGTATTCCAGCTAGCTGACCAGACAAATGCCCACTTTCCCCTATCACCCATATTTCCACCAATGTCTCTACGACCGGAGACCGGCAATTTGAAGAAGCTGTTAAATGCTTCATCTCTGTTGTTCCAATGGTCAGTTTCTAATCTTAGCTCTCCTATTCTCGGCACTTTAAATCCTGTTGGACACACTTTGTATCTATTGAGTCCTGTCCATAGAAATTTATATTGAGTAGCTCGCCAATCATAGGGACTGTCATTGACCAAAATAAACTTACCACCACTATCAACATCGTGATTTAACAAAAATACATTTTCGTCACTATTCAATTTTTGATGTCCATTTGTTCTTCTGCCCCACTGATAGTAGTCACCAAAACACGTTTTCTCAGCATCTGTATATGTACCATCATTATAGCCTTCAACAGCATCATCTCTGGATTTGGCACACACTCGGTCAGCTCCTAAATTTCTGTCAAGCCATTTTGCTCCAGTCTCAGGTGAGCTGATGACCTTATATGTCTTACCATCAAACTCCAACTCATCTGTCGTAGTAAATGGTGATGATATGTAGCTCTTAACATGTGTATTGACATTGATACTAGTTGTATGTATAGAGTTACCACTGAGATCTTTGACATTTTCAGTTACTTCTATGACATACGTTGTAGTGTACTTGAGGATTTTATTTGGGTTGAGTATCACTGTCGTTCCTGTATTGGTAAGGGTAGCAGGTATACTATCTTCCTCTCCTTGGATTCGCAACCATATATTATCACTCGTCAATGTGCTTATGTCCATAGGCTCGGAAAAGCTAATAGTGATATTTTGATCAACTGTATCATTTGTAACAACACCAATAATATTTGGATTTGTTATATCTACTATATTCAAGCTTTTTATACATCTAATAGAAAATCCAAATGTTTGGTTACTTGAAAGATTCAAAGTTAGTGTTTTTACATACATAAATAAAATAGCTTCTATATTTGATGTACTTGTCCACAATATGCCCTGAACTCCTAAATATACTTTCTCTGCAGTATCGTACTTCCTATATCCAGAAGAAGGGAGTTTGAGAAAATTAGCAAATGCAGTATCTCTATTAGTCACATAGTTTACTCCTGTTGCACTTGTAGTATCAGCACGTAAATCATCCAATGTGGGTACTTCAAATCCCGAAGGGCAGACATTATTGGGTGCATTCTTGCCATACCAAAGTGTATCATCTATAATATTTCTCCATGAGTTACCCTTGATAAACACTCCTCCACTCTCAACATCACTATCCAGATGATCTTCAGAAGTATCATCACTACTTTCGTGTCCGTTAGCTTTTCTACCCCACTGATAATAGTCACCAAAACAATCTTTTTGGTCGGCTACATAGGCAGCATCATCGACAAATGGATTAGTAGACTCATCTCTAGACTTATCGCATACTTTTGTTGCGCCTAAATTGCGATCGAGCCATTTTCTTCCTGTATCGGGTGAGGCGATAACATTATATGCTAGTCCTTTAAAAGCAATTGAGTTGGCGTCTAGTGGATCAGATCCCGCTACACCCTCATCTGCATCGGATATACCATCCCCATCATCATCTGTATCGGCAGCATTATTAATCCCATCACCATCTGTATCGACACCATTATCCACCGTGCCATCACCATCGACATCCGCATCTGCGTTGTCCCCTATGCCGTCGTGGTCAGTATCAGCCACTTCACTAGCATCATTCGGGAACACATCACCATTATCCCCAACTCCATCACCATCGGTATCTAACCATTCTGAGTCATTGAGTGGAAAAGCATCAGAAGCATTGGCTACCCCATCTCCATCTATATCACCATCTACACTATCAAGTAGGCCATCACAGTCCATATCTGGACCTGTAATGCTTACATCGTAAATAGGTATAACCACTACCAGATCACTCGAAGGCATTGGAAACCACTTAGGACAAGCATTAGCACTTGCCAACCCACTTAGCACCACCAACGGCAGAACTACAGAAAAAAACTTTTTTAAAAACATAACAATCCCCTTTTTTAAATATTTAGTTCCCTATTGTATCTATAGTTTGTGTCAAAAGTATGTCATGAGGGGGGGAATTATATTTTAATGTATTATCGTTAGCCGTCCATCTTTATCTTTAGGTGTCAGTTCCTTATGTTCATCTACCTCTTCTGCCATAATGGAAGCCAAAGTTGCATAGGTATTTTGAAAGTGTGTTCCATAGGTAGCAAACCAAAAGTACCCATCTCCACCCTGTTGAGCTATGTATGCATTGGTAAGTACGGAGTACTCTTTGTTAGGGTCTATCTCTACCCATTTTCCGTTTTGTAATATTTTAGATGCTGTGACACGTTCACCCTTTTGGACTACCTTGCCATCCTTAACTTTTTGTAACTTATGCGGAAGTGTTATTGTGTATGTAAGTCCTGAAGCGTGCATAAGCCCACCCTTACCATAGTTAGCAGCACTCTGTTCCAAAATAGCTTGAATATACTCACCCTTGAGTGTCAAGATAAAAGCATAATTCCCAAACTCATCTATCTCTTTGAGCATGGTATTGGTAACATTGCCTTTTTCATACACTTTTTTACCTCTAAAGGTACCTGCATTGTTAAGAACTACATCTACTTTATATTTATTACGCAAAAGGTCGTTAATCATGTTTGCAACGGTAGACTCATTTCTTCTGTTAAGTTTGGAGTCCATCACCCAATCTTTTTTAGTCACACCAAGTACGATGGTTTTAGGCAATTTCTCTTGAAAAACCTTTAACTTTTTCGCTACTTCAGCATCTGCCACATATTTTGAAGTGACAGGTATTTTGGTCATGGTTATTTTTTTATGTAGTACTTTATTGTTCTCATCTAAAGGGATATCTACTTTAACCACTTGAGAACCCTGCTCACCACCATTGACGATGGCTATACTATTGACATGTCCCATTTTTTTGATATATGAATGTGAGTGTCCACCAAAGATGACATCTATCCCTTTAACTTGTTTAGCCAAAGTTCTATCATCTTTGTATCCTATATGTGAGACTAACACGATAACATCTACTCCTTTGTCTTGTAAGAGCTTCACCATCTTTTTCGCCATAGGTACATTTTTATCGAAAAATGTTATCTTTTTTTCTTTGTTAGATTTGAGTAGTCCTTCTGTGATTAAAGAGAAAAAACCTACTTTTACACCCTCTAACTCTTTGATGATATAGTTTGTACACTTACCTTTAAGTGCCGAAGCTGAAACATCTAGGTCACTACAAAGCGTGGTAAAACTTGTACCTTCTAGCCCAGAAGCCAAAATAGTTGATCCTTTGTCAAACTCATGGTTACCCAAAGCCAGTATCTCATACCCTGCTTCAGACATCATCCCTAGTATTGCTTTACCTTTGTAGACATGAAAGTACCTACCCATCAGGTCATCTCCTGCAGAGACTACGACGGTATTGGGGTTTTGTTTCTTTAACTCTTTATAAACAGTAGCCAAATGAGAAATACCACCCATCTCTAGCTTATCACGCTTACCATCCCCATCTAAGTCCATCTTCTGCACCGATGGTTCTAGCATCCCTTGTAAGTCTGCTGTACCTACAATGCTTATGGTTTTTGCGTAGATAGTTGAGTAAAGTAAAATTACTAAATATATAATTTTCATATTTCTCCTTCTTTTTATAATACAAATTACCTCTTAATACAACGTACGGGTACACCTGTTGCTCTATTGATACTACTTGCTGTGGAAACAGTACTATCAAACTTATAAGATTTTGATTTTACACCATCTACACCATCTACACTATATGACCAAATATAACCTATATTTCCCTCTTGTTGAAAACTACCATTAATTGCTCGAGATCTATATCCACTTGTAGGCAATGCTAAAAAACTATTAAATACATCGGTGGCATTGTTAGTACCATTTAATTCATTTTCAATCTCATTAATACTAGGTGGCCCAAAATTATATGGACAAATTCTTCCAACTGTTGCATTTGCATTTTCCCATTTATCAGAACGCCAAACGCCACTACTATCATCTGAAGTCCAATCATTATGATTTAAAATAAAATATGGACTAAAAATATCATAACTTGTACTTTGAGTAGTTGTAGTACTACTTGTAATCTCTTCATGACCATCAGGATATCTTCCCCATTGATAATAATCACCATAACATGTAGTATCTGCTTGAGATGTACAAATATTACTTGCTCCAAGATTACGGTCAAGCCATTGTTTACCTGTGATACTTGAGGTTATAATTTTATATACTTTTCCATTATATAAAAAAGAATTTGCATCATTGAAATCTGACCCCCCACGTAACTCTTCATCATCAGTCAAGCCATCACCATCTGTATCGTCATCTGTATTACCATCCATAATAACCCAGTGATAGTCACGAATAAGTTGTGTACGGTACCCTTTTGCAATAGGATTACAACTAAGTCCATCAGGCATTGTTAAGACTACATTATGTTTTACATCCAATTGACTCCATTTCGCAAGCATCAAATCATAATTTTCCACTGTAAAAGAATCTGCATGACCAAGCATATCAGTCATATCTGTAACCTTACTAATATCCCAATTACTAATATCTTGATTGAAACTTGTTGCATAAAAAAACATATTATGCATATCAGTTACTTGACTTACATCCCAAGCACCTATATATTGATTAAAGTCTCCTGCAGCATAAAACATATAATTCATATCAGTCACCTGACTTACATTCCAATTACCTATTTTTTGATTAAAACTACTTGCCCCTCCAAACATCGCTATTGTATCGTTGACATTACTTACATCCCAACTACCTATATCTTGGTTAAATAAGCTGGCACCTTGGAACATCGCTATCATTCCAATTATTTGACTTACATCCCAATTACCAATATCTAAATTAAAATCATCTACCGAATCAAACATATTAGCCACATTTTTAACTTCTGAAAGATCTGGTATACTTGTTGTGATTGATGACATATTACTACACTGATAAAACGCAGCTCCCATTGTTTTCCACTTGCCAGTTCCCCAATGTACAACTTCTATCAATTTATACTTATCAGTAATAGAATGCTTCCTAGAAACAATACGTGGAAACTCCCCTGTGATACTCACAATGTACTCACCTGGGACAGAATAGATACATATATAATCACCCGTTATGCCTGTGGCTTCATTATTACCATCACTGTCACAATCTACATTATAATTATAATTATAATTATAATAGTATTCTATCTCATTTCCATCTTCATCCCATCCTTTTGTTCTTGTAATGATTCTGTATTCTGTATCTGAGGAACTTCCTGCATTATCAGTTTTTACTTTAATCTGAAATGCTCTTTCCCAATCTGTACTATCTACTGGGTTGGAGCCATTAGCGATTTCCACAATATCTGAAATACCATCACCATCATCATCCGTATCAGTATTATTCTCTACACCATCACCATCGGTATCTAACCATTCTGAGTCATTCAGAGGAAAAGGGTCAGAAGCATTGGCTACTCCATCCCCATCTATATCGGGGTCTACACTATCTACTAGACCATCACAGTCCATATCTGGACCTGTAATACTTGCATCGTAAATAGGTATAACCACTACCATATCACTCGAAGGCATTGGAAACCACTTAGGGCAAGTATTGGCAGTAGCCAAAGTAGTCACAACAACGAGCTGAACGAAAATGATAAAAAACTTTTTAAACAACATTACTATCTCCTTTTAAACATTTTATTCCCTATTGTATCTATAGTTTGTGGCAAAAGTATGTCATGGCGGAAATAGATAGAGATTAGATTAAAAAGTAATTTTCTTTTGTGTGACTGATGGATTTGAGTAAAACAATGCGTTCGACCTCAAGAGAGGAAGAACGCATAAAAAATCTAACTAACATAATAAATTAAAATGCATACACATCTCCAACAAGGAATTCTGCACTCCCTTCAGAACCATCACTTTTTAAAAGCCTACTACCAAATTTATCACTTAGCGTAAGAAGTACATTTCCATAGACACTTCCTATTATATTCATATTAAAAGTACTTGGAGAACTTATATTTACTTTACTTGCTTCAGTACCTTTACTTTTCCAAAGATCCACTATATTAAAAGATCCTCCTAGAAAATAGAGGGTATCATTAATATTTATAAGCCCCCCAAAATAATCTATATCAGGTGGAGTGAGTATTTTTGTACCAGACTCAGTACCATCAGTTCTAAACAGTGGGTGAGTATACTCAGATGCTATATGGTTATCAAAATAAAGTACACCATACATACTTGTTAAATCAGAAATACTAGATGATTCACTACCCTCTACAATATCTTTTACTATGGTTGTACTCGCCTCAGTCAAATCAGTTTTCCAAAGTTCCATACCATATACAAGATCATGTGCTAAAAAATAAAGTCTATTATTCACATTTTTATAAGAAATAGCATTAATATTTTCAACTATCATCATCGTACCCTCTGGCGTACCATTACTTTGCCAAATTCCACCTATTATTAGTCCACTATCTGATTCATATGCAGCTGTAAAACACACTAATCCATTGACATTTATTAGATCACTAAAAATAGCATCATCATTGCCTGTATAGATATCTTTGACTATTGTTGTACCACCTGGTGTACCATCACTCCTCCATAATTCTCTACCATGTATGCCATCATCTGCAGCAAAATACAACAGCCCATCCATTTTAGCAAATGAACGACTATAATAACCTAATAAAAAAGCATCTGCTACTCCCGAAGCAATATCTTTGACCATCACTGTACCACTAGGTGTACCGTTACTCTTCCATAGTTCTCTACCATTGGTTCCATTGTCTGCCGTAAAGTAGAGGATTCCATTGAGATTAAAAAGATCTTTTGGCTGAGAATCATCGCCTCCATTATTTATATCTTTTACCATCACTGTACCTGGTGCTGTGCCATCTGTTACCCATAGTTCTTTTCCATGAACATTATCATTGGCTACAAAATAGTAGAGAGAACCTATCTGTAAAAATGGTTCTGCCCCTGCTTTATCTAAAGAATCTTCTGTTTTTGAGGCAATATCTTTAATCATTATTGTACTGCTTTGTGTACCGCTACTTTTCCAAAATTCAGTACCATGTTCTGCATCTTTAGCAGCGAAATAGAGTACACCATCGTTATATATCATATCATGAGGATTTGAATGACCATTTTGATTAATATCTTTCATCATGTATGTCGTAGCATTTGTTCCATCACTTTTCCACAACTCTCTACCATTAACCCCATCATCTGCAGAAAAGTAAAGTGTCCCTCCTGCAGCCATCAAGTTGAGAGGATGAGAACTGTTAGCGGAAATATCTTTAACCATCATCGTACCCGAGTTTGTACCATTGCTTTTCCAAAGTTCAGATCCATGGGCACCATCATTTGCTACAAAATAAAGCATACCATTTACATTGGTTAAGAAAGAAGGTAACGAACTACCACTAGGATGAATATCTTTAAGCATAAACGTATTGGATGCTGTACCTTGACTTCTCCAAAGCTCCCCTCCATTTATACCATCACTTGCAGTAAAATAGAGTCTACCATTCACATTGGTAAGCCCCAAAGGCCAAGAACTGGCACTACCAAGATTTATATCTTCAACCATTTCTGTAGTTGACAATAAGCCCGTACTCTTCCAAAGTTCTTGCCCATGTGTCCCATCATTTGCACTAAAGTAGAGTGTACCATTCACATTGGTTAAAGACGAAGGTGAAGAGCCAGTGCTTCCAGAGTGTATGTCTTTTACCATCACAGTGTCAGATTCTTCACCACCACTTCTCCAGAGTTCTTTACCATGTATACCATCATCTGCAAAAAATCCCAAAGTATTGGAATTTAGCATTGTCAAATTAGAGGGGTTAGAACCCATTGCATCTACTCTAATATCTTTTACCATGACTGTACCAAGTCTTGTGCCATCACTTTTCCAAAGTTCTTTTCCATGTGTTCCATCATTTGCCACGAAATAGAGTACACCATTGAGGTTAAATAAAGATTCTATTTCTGAAAAATATTTAACAATTACTGTTCCCAACCGTGTACCATCACTTCTCTTTAGTTTTTTACCATCTACTATAAAATAAAGTGTGTTATTTACATTTATTAACTCACTCGATACACGATACTGTGGAGAAATAAGCCCTGCTTCCCCTTCATCACCACTACTCTTCCAAAGTCCTCTATGACGTATTTTATCCTCTGCAAAAAAGTATATATGAGAACCTTTAACAACCAAGTTCGAAGGGCTTGATTCTAATCCACCTTGTGGGTTAATATCTTTAATCAAATGTGTACCTGTATTTTCATCATCAATAATCCAAGGCTCTATTCCTGAAATGGCATCATTCAGAGCAACAATGACAGGCTCTTTCAGAAGTGGGTTTCTCCCCTCTACAATCTCTTCACTATCACTCATACCATCATTATCATCATCATCATCTGCTGCATTATTGTAACCGTCACCGTCTGTATCTACACCATTATCTACGATACCATCACCATTCATATCAGCATCTGCCTTATCGGGTATACCATCATTATCACTATCTGTATTGTAATCATTTGGATCTTGAGCATTCAGTACACCATCATTATCTATATCAGGATCTGCTGTATCTACAATTTCATCACAATCAAAATCAGGAGCCGTAATACTCTCATCATAGATAGGAATAACAGCATGTAACCCATCTGTAGTAGGCAATGGAAACCACTTAGGGCAAGTATTGGCAGTAGCCAAAGTAGTCACAACAACGAGCTGAACGAAAATGATAAAAAACTTTTTAAACAACATCACTATCTCCTTTTAAACATTTTATTCCCTATTGTATCTATAGTTTGTGGCAAAAGTATGTCATGTTAAAGTGTAATAATAAATTTAGTTCCTTGCGATAATCTTTCTACTTCTATGGTTCCTTTCATATGTTTCTCTACAATCATTTTTGTCATATACAAGCCCAATCCCATAGAATCTTCTTTGGTTGTAAAATAAGGATCAAATACTTTTTTGATAGAAAACATATCTATCCCTGTCCCATTATCTTCAACAGAGATAATAATATTTTTACCTTTTTGTAAAAGTCTAATATTTATTTCACCACTTTTTTCTAGAGAATCTATTGCATTCTTTATAAGGTTTATCATTACTTGTAAAAACTCATTGGCATAAAGTTCATACTCTATTTCTCGAAGTTCCTTAATGATGGTAATATCTTTTTTACGTATAGACCCCTCTAAGAAATCTATAGACTTTTCTATAAGTTCTCTTAAATTTACTTTTTCACTTCCCTCTTTAGGCTGATAAAAAGTTCTAAAATCATCAATAGTCTCTGACATAAACTCAACACTCTCTTCTATCTCCTGACATTTTGCATCTATCTCTAAATGGTTCAACTTCTTCTCGGGCAATCCAAATCTCAACACTGCCAGAATGGAAGCTATTTTATTGATAGGTTGTCTCCACTGATGAGCTATCATAGAAAAGAGTTCACCTATAAGTGCTTGTCTTGACTGAAAAACCAATTTTTCATTAGCAGAGGTTAATTTTTTTTCATACTTTTTCAACATACGGTTAATAATCGTAGACAAGTAAAGAGAGAGAAGCAAGGAGACTATCCATGAGAACAACAGAAGGTACAAGTTTGTCTTTATGCTCTCTTTTGCTTTTGCTTCACTACTTACATTCTTTGCTTCTATACTTGACTGTATCTCTTTAAGGTCTTTTATCGCAGTAACATACCAGTCATACTCTTCAACATACTGTGTATAGGATATATGCTTTTCATCTTGTATAAACCCTTTTTTCTGCTCTTTGCTAACATTACCTATAGATGCTTCTAAAGGGTGAAAAATAAGTTTATTTTTACTATTAGCTATAAAAAAATATCCATTTTTAAATTTTGCATTTGCTTTGATGTATTCTAAAATATCTTTTTGAACAAACTTTGTCATATATTTTAGGTACTCTCCTGCACCTATATACCAATCATAACAATCAAGTAATTTTACAAATGAGATTTTATAATGCATCTCTTTTTTATCTTCAGAGACAATGTACCAATAGTAATCTACAAACCCTTCACCTTTTTCTTTCAATACTTTATGAAACTCTTTGAGGATGTACTTTCCTTTTACATCTTGAATATTCATAATATTGGTACCTACTACCTTATCATCTATATGAACCAAAGCATTACCTTCTAAATCTAGTAAAAAAAGATACCCAATATCACCCTCAAATTTTATCTTTCTTAATGCACTTTTTATAATTTTTTTTAGCTCATTTTCCTCTATTTTTCCATGGTTTTCATCATACAGATTGTTTGCCATGTCCGCAGTGACATTGACTATATTTTTCACATCTTCTTTTATTTTATCACTACTTCGTCCATCATAATAATGTATAAATTGAGTAAGGTTCTCTACTTTTTCCTGAAGCGTATCTTTTTGAGAATCCATAAGGGTTTTCTCATACTTTTCAAGCTCATACGCTACTTCATTATGTTGTGCATAGTAGAAAGAAAGTTGAGAAAGCCCACCATATAAGAGGAGTCCTATCAAAGGGAAAATAAATATAAGTATCGTGAGTTTAAAGGAAGTTTTTTTTATTTTTTTCATATATCATTTTCAATAACATACCCAAAACCATTTCTGTTTTTAAGTAAATTTTCTGGAAGTTTTTTTCTAAGATACTTAATAAAAGAACGTATAGCATTTTGTGTAGGTGATTCATCTTCCCATAAAACATTTATCTCATCATAATTTATACTTTTATTCTGTGCTAAAATAGACAATACTTCTAACTCTTTCTTACTTAAACTATTTTGTGTATCTCCGAAAGAGACAGTAAATGTATTTTTATCTATCAGCACACCAGCTGATAATTCTATGATATCTTCATCGATAAATGTGTTATTGAGTTTTTCTAAGAATTCATGTATCTTTTTTGAAGTGAGTGGTTTAACAATGTATTGATCAAGCTTTAGTTCTATAGAATCTAAAAGATAATCTGTCTTAGTATAGGCAGAGATTACTACAACAGGTATATCTTTATGGGTTTTACGTATTTTTTTAATGAGTTCAATCCCATTCATTTTAGGCAACTCTATATCTACAATCAACACATCTATTTTATGATCAAAAAATGCTTTATAACCAAGTTCACCATCTGAAGCAGTATAAAATGCACCAAAAAAGTTACTTAGAAGCTCAGATATATTTTTCAATACATCTAATTCATCTTCCACATAAAGAGCTGTTTTATCTTTGAGAAAATCATACATAATTTATTATATCATCTTATTGTGGCAAAAATATGTCATGAATTTTTAAAATTTATTTCTTCCTTTATCATATACCTATATATTTGATGAATCATTAATAAACTTTATGCTACTATTTGCAAAATTTAACCTAATGGAGATACCTTTATGGATATTACTAAAATCGGATATGGCGAAAACCCAGATGCAGTAAAAGCAATTATTGAAGTACCACTTAACTCTGCTATCAAGTATGAGATAGATAAAGATTCTGGTGCAGTTGAAGTTGACCGTGTACTTTACTCTTCTATGCACTACCCAGCAAACTACGGTTTTGTTGCAAATACACTTTCAGATGATGGTGATCCAGCTGATATTCTTGTACTTTGTGACTACCCACTTCAAGCAGGTTCTTACATCAAATGTAGACTAGTTGGTGTACTTATGACTGAAGACGAGTCAGGTGGAGATGAGAAGTTAATTGCAGTTCCAACGGTAAAGATTGACCCAACTTATGCCAATATCAATGACCTAGGTGATGTACCAGAGCATACACTTAACCGTATCAAAAACTTCTTTGAAACATACAAGATGCTTGAGCCTAACAAATGGGTAAAAGTAGCAGGATTTAAAGATAAAAAAGCAGCAACAGCTATCTTGGACAAAGCAATTAAAAATTATAAATAGTTTTTAATTACTCTTCTTTAGAAAGAGTTAGAGATTTATCTCTCTCTTTCTGTTATCTATATATCTACTGACACCCGTTACAATCCCCTCAACAATCTCTTCTTGATAATCTGATGTAAAAAGTCTTTGACGCTCTTTTGGATTGGTTATATATCCTACTTCTACAAGTATAGAAGGTCTACTTGCCCCTACAAGTACATAAAAAGGTGCTGGTCTTACACCACCATCTTTTACACCCTTAAACTCACTTTTAAGATTTTTAACCATGTTTTGTTGCACATCAATAGCTAACTTATGAGACTCAATAATTTTAGGACCATTAAGTACAGAATCTATAATAACATTTTGACTCAAACTATCTGTACCTTGAAGTACAGAAGCATTTTCACGTGCTGCAATGCGTTGTGATTTTGCATCTCTTGTTTTTTGCAGATAATATGTTTCAACACCTTCAATATCGTTAAATCTACTTTTATCTGCTATCGCATTCGCATGAACAGAAATAAAGACCTGTGCATCTTTTTTATCGGCAATGCGTGTACGTTGTCCCAATTTTAAGAATCTATCACTGGCACGTGTCATATAGACCTTGTACCCTTCACTCTTAAACTCACTATAGAGTTTTTTAGTGATTTGAAGGACTAAGTCCTTCTCTTTTTTATTGGCTTCTGTTGCACCTGTATCGTGACCACCATGTCCGGCATCTATAACTACAACACTACCAGAACGATCCACACTTGGACCCATACAACCTACCAACCCAAACAACACAGCAAAACTAAGTATAATATTTGTCATTTCTACTCCTAAAAATCTATCTCTTTTTTTCTGTTACCAAGATAATTATCTACACCTTCAGCAATCCCCTTGGCAATAAGTTCCTGATACTGTGGCTTAAAAAGTCTTTTCCGTTCACGTGGATGAGAAATATACCCTACTTCTACAAGTATGGAAGGTCGACTAGCCCCCACAAGTACCCAAAAAGGTGCATGTCTAATCCCACCATCTTTTATACCACTATATTGACTACGTAAATTTGTAATGATACGTCTTTGTACATCAATGGCGAGCTTATTTGATTGTACTATTTTTGGTCCAGAAAGTACAGAATCTATAATAACATTACGACTTAATTTATTTGTACCTTTAAGTACAGATTTATTCTCTCTTGCTGCAATACGTTGTGACTTTGAATCTCTTGTATTTTGTAAGAAAAATGTCTCTATACCATG
>Ga0256824_10000393_pt1 | contig 16629 bp, 21 predicted proteins | sample CV67metaG_FD_191570 | JGI IMG/M metagenome (GOLD analysis project Ga0256824, IMG submission 191570) | Hydrothermal vent microbial communities from East Pacific Rise, Pacific Ocean - CV67 | ecosystem: Environmental > Aquatic > Marine > Hydrothermal vents | place: Pacific Ocean: East Pacific Rise...
TAATTTACTCCATATTTTACCACTTTATTTCTAACTTTTTATAGCTAAAATATTTTAAAATTATTATGATAAATTTGTTGAAGAAGTTATATTGAGGTTTTAAAGTGTATGGCTCCGGATGCTGGATACAAAATATTATTTTCTTTAAAATACTGTTAAGTCTCGTAATATAGGGCTTTAATTAGTATTTTAAATTTTCTTGTAAAAATTCTACTATGTAAAGTCGACTGCTCAGTGCATAGTGGTATAAATAGTACCGGAAAATAGCCGGATTATTTTATAGCATTTTAGTAGTGTTTGAAAAATAGTTTGCTATATCAACTATGTTAAAAACAACCTTACTATTGGAAGAAACTCCAAGCTTTTTATAATGTGGTGTTCCATAGCCTCTAGCAATACTTTTATCAATATATGAAAGTGATACATTCATAATTACGGCTAACTCTTTTTTGTTGAAAATAGATTTCTTATAACATCTAAACAGTTCTTCTCTTAAAAGAGAAGCGTCATCATTATCATACGGCATATTCAAGCTCCCATGGTTATTTGTATTATTATCATCAAATATAAATTCAAGTGGAGTGAAGTATAGATAAAGATAGGTACGAGTCTATTATGATTACCCATCTTTTCCTATAATAGCAGGAAATTAAGCAAAGTTTAGTGACCGGTTAAGTACTCAGAAAAAGAATATAATGAAAAACATATCCTACCTAAGGTTGTTCTATTGTTTTTTTATAATCTTCAACCAATTTTTTTAGTATTATATAAGGGCGATTATCACTTTGGCAAAAGTTAATACTTTTTTCTAAACTTTCAAATGCATTAGTAATTTTAGAACTGTTTACTTCAGTAATTAAATTTAACATTGATTCAATTGCATTTAGCCCTAATGGTCCATCAAATAAGTCAATCTGTTCACCTAAGCATAACTTTAAATATGTTTTTTTTGTCCAACTTTTATCTCCATATTTCTCTTTACTATCATCAATGCCTAATATACACTTATGACTAAGATACCATTCTTCAACAGATCTTGGGAGTATTTGTCCAGGTAAAAATTCTAGCATTTTCTTTTCAGATAATAGAGTTTCCCAAAATAATTTTTCAAAGTTATTATTTGGTCTCTTTTTATGTCTAGAAATCTTGTTTTTTATATATTTAATAAAGCCTTCATAATTATCTTTAAATTTAAGACCAAATTCTGTATCATCACTAAATGATTCTTTAAAACCATCCCAGCAATCTGTGTTTATAGTTCGGCTATAACGTTTATTCAGGTCTAAAGTTTTAAAATGATTACATGCAATGTCATATAAAGAAGTGTGTTGTTTTTCTATGTCAATATTAATACTATATTTCACTGAAAGGTTACGTATATCTTTAGAGTCAATCTCACACTTTAATAATTCAATACCATCGTATTTATCAAAATATGGGTTCAAAATATACCTGATATCATCGTCATCTAAAAATAAAGATTTTTTAAATGTTTGGTTACATGTTTTACATACAAAGATTAAATTTTGTGCTAATATTGAAAACTCTGGAAATAAACTTCTAGGTAAATAATGATCTAAGTCTTCTGCTTCGCATCTCATTATTCCACAATAAACACATGTCATACCTTCATCAGTTTGGTCTTGGTATATATGATGTTCTTTTATTTTTGCCTTTAATAGTTCAATTGTTGGATTCTGAAGATCATATAAGCCTTTTAATTTATCGGCTACTTCAGAAGGAAGGTACAATTCACTTAGTCGTTCTAGCTGATTTGATGTAAAATTATATAGATCAATTCTCTGTTTTATTATTTGGATATCATCTTCTAAGATTTTATATACTGTTCCCAATCCATTTTTATTAAAAAAAATATTTTCATATTCATTCTCCTGCATGACTGGTTTAATATTAATCATTATTATCCCAATATTCTTTTGCCATAATTAACATTTCAGAACTTAAGGTATTCTCAAACATATCATAGAATTCATCATAGCTTTTATAACTGACCGTAAGTTTGCTCAAAAAATTTATATACCTTTTATTTGAATCAGGAGCATCATTAAAGTCATTAAATATATAATTATTAATTTTTGTTAAGCTCGAACCAAGTGTTTCAAAGGGAGGTATAATAACTTGAGGTTGTCCATCACTATCTATATCTATTATTTGTACAAACTCTTTAGGTACTTCTCGAGTTAAAACTGCAGAATGTGTTGCAATAACACAAAATGATTTATAGTCATCTAAAATTTCATATAACATATTCATAAAGATAATTTCAAAAGTGGGATGTAGTGTATTCTCAGGTTCGTCTATAATAATTAATGACTCCCGTTTAATCATGGATAGCAAGTTTATAATTAAATTTCCAAAAACCAGTTGTCCAGAGCTCAACCAATAAAACTCCTGCTTCAAATCATAAAAGGATACTTTCTTATCGAAATCATCAAAGTTTAATATAGGTAGTTCTTCTTTATCAATATTTTGTTTAATTAAAATAATCCTTTGCTCTGGTAAGTACTCTATCCCAGCCTGATTTATTTCAACATATTTTTCAGTTTCAACTCCATCCTTCAACGACAATCCAATACAGTCTATTCCCTTAATTGCTAAACTAATGTACTGTAGAGTATCATTTAAACGAGATTTCTCTCTGAAACTTTGATCATTTTGATGAAGGAAGCTGTTATCTCTATGTAGAGAGTTCTCAAAATCAATATCATAAATTTTCTTTAATGAATTAAATGTAATAATTTCTGGCAATTGAATATCAGTAATAACTTTTTTGATTGAATCTAAATATACATCTATAGTTTCAGCGACATTTTCTTCTTCCCAATCAAAGTTCTCCGAGATTACACTTGGAAGTCTTTCTTTATAAGGGTTATATAAATTTTCTTCATCATTTTTAGCTATTTCTTTCAAATCATTATCGCTAACTTTATGCAAAACCTCTGCTATTTCAAGACCATTTTCAATCTCATTTAATCTAGTTAAATTAATGCTCTCCATAAATTCCTGTTTTCTTCTAAAACCGAGATACTGATAATCTTTTATATTTGTAGAATAAGGAGTGAAAACCTCATAAGGGTTATAAGCGATTACTATAGTATTAGTTATAAAGCCTATACTACTGACATCAAGCATATCAGTATTTTTAGGTGTCTTAACCTTCACATTGTATTTAGATTTTGTACTTTCTGCATTAATAAAGTAGTCTGAGAGCACCTTTAACGTCAAAGATTTTCCACTTCCATTTTTACCAATTAATAAGTTAATCCTACTTGGTAGTAATTCATGGTAGAAATTAAAACTATAAGAATATTTTTTTTTAGCTAAAGCAAAACTAAAATCAAATTTAAATCTATCTTCTTTTTCCAGAGTATCTTTATCTTTTGATTCTAAATAGTTTTCCGGAAATAATAAATACTTTTCTTCTTCTAATGCTTTTTTTGATGATTGATCTCTTATTAATGAATTACTAAACCCATCACTTTTTTCTAACTCAATCAAAGAATTATTTGGTTCTTTTTCTCTTAAAAAAATTATATCATTAAGAAAATCCAAAATAGTTATGTAGTCATCTGGGAAAAGTTTTCTTAGTTCTTCATAATCTGACCCTAGTGAAATATATTTATATTCTTTATTTAACATACTCAAATCATTTGAATTTATTTCCAAATATTCATTTAGTCTATTAGAAGAAATCAAATCACTATCCTGATCATGAAAAAGAATACGTCTTGTCATTCCAGAATATACTTCGCCGTCCTTTATTATCTGCACATCAAATAAAGTAATATATCCATAATCATTCCAATTATTTGGAGTTAATATGTAATAGTCATCATCGTCATGAATAAAGCCATCTAACATATATCCACTTTGTGTTTGATATATAACTTTTACTGCCATTTAAATTCCTTTTTCAAATTATCAATTATTGTACCTATACTTATAATTTCTAGTGACATTAATAAACCTTAGCCAATCGCTCTAATAACGACTCTAACACATCATTTACGAGAGATACACCCAAACGGCTGGCTATTAGTGTTTGAAGTGCGAGAACATGCTTTATGTACTCTATTCGCTCATCTATAGTGAAGCGTTTCCAATTCTTTTTAAAGATACCCCATTATAGCAAGTCATTGTTATTTGATGGATGTTTTATATCCCTCGTCAAGAACATTCTCAATCATATCATCTTGAAGTTTCATTCTCAGTCTTCTAACTAAAGCTCTTAAACTATCCATACTCATGCTTTTATCTTTGTATAACTTCTCTTCAATCATTGAGTAAGTGACTGTTTCATTATTTTTTTCTAAAAGTAAAGAAAGTAACTCCTTCTCTTTTTTTGTAAGTTTCTCATCATCTTTGAGTTTGATAGTAGAGACTAAATCTATTGACTCAATGTTTAGTTTAGAAATCTTAATCCGTAACTCTTCCAAATGAAAAGGTTTTTTAAGATAGTCAACACATCCAAGTTTATAAGCTTGTTGAAGAGAATTTATGTCTGTATTTGAACTAATAATAATTACTTTAGCTGTGTTGTCTTTTGTATATATGAGACTTAAAAGTTCTAAACCATTAATATTAGGTACGTTAATATCTAAAATATACAAGTCATAATTTTCAGATAGTGAATCTAATACATCTTGACCATCTAAATATGAAGTAGTAGTATGATTATCTAACTGAGTTACTTTTTTGATAGCTCTGTTAAGTGCTACATCATCTTCTAAGAGTAATATTTTCATAATGAAATTGTACTATTTTGAGATGTCATTTGTATGACATTTAAATTTATAACTAAAAGTTGTACCATCTTTGAGAGTTGAAGTTAAAGATATATCTACAGAGTACTTCTTAGCTACCTCTTTGACAATATTAAGCCCTAATCCATGACCACCAATAACTTTATTTTCTCTAAAATATTTATCGAAGATATTTTTACTATTTTTAATAGCTGTTCCATAATTATGAAAAGATAATATATTTCCATTAAGAGAGACATTGATATGACTATCAGCACTACTATATTTAATTGCATTTGAAAGATTATTATCTATAAGTCTAATCAATTCTACTGTAGAAATATCAACTTCACAGTGACTATCAGAGCTAAGAAAAATAGACTTAGAGTTTGATTTTGCGATAGTTTGAAAATACTCTACTCTCTGTTTTACAATATCACTAAGTTTTAATGTCTCAACTTGATAATCTAGTTTATCTTTAGTGATAGTAAAACTCATATCTTCATACGATGTTTTAAGAGTTTTAATAGCACTATCAATCTCTAAAGAGTACTCATCACGACCAAACTCCAACTCTCGAAGTTCGTTATTAAGTGTGATGATACTAAGTGGCGTTTTAATCTCGTGCATAGAGCTCTGTATAAAGCTATCTTGCTCATTAAACTTGGACTCTTTTCTTCTAAGTCTGTTTGTAGATAAAATAGCAAGAACTCCTAAGATAGTAAGAATAGCCATAAATATATTTAGGGTGTTGAGCTTATTTTTTAAAATAGTATCATCAAGTAAGATAGAGTATATAATCTTTGTATCATCAAAAATGGAACTTGTTGTTGCTATATGCATTTCAGTATAAGGCACATCGTCTTTGTCAAAATTATTAATAGTTAAATCTCTATTTTTAAGTTTTGAATTTATTTTTGAACCATCTTTAATACGGGCTAAAATTTCTTTTAAGTTAGGTTTATAAGATGGAAAGTCTTTTAAGATTATGTCGTTGACGAACCCACTATCAACGATGATATAAGCTTTAGCATCTACAACATTTGGATGGAGTGATATAAGATTTTGAATCTCTAGTAGTTTATTTATACTGCTCTTATATGTATAACTAACTTGTAATACATTGTTCTTGTCTTTTGAGAGATATGAGTCTGTGTAGCTAAGAAACTGCTTAGAAGACTTCTCAAAAAGTGGAGTGCAAATACCTATAATATTTTTCTCAAAATGTTCATTAAAAGTACTTTTCGCAAAACTTATATCAAAGCCTTTATCTTTTTTAAAAGTTGTATTTTGAATAACTAAATCTTTGTTTGTAAGATAAATATTGTAGTGATTTTCATTGTTTAGAGTGTTAATTTTCTCATATATTATTTTTAAATTTATCTCTAAAGGATTCTCTTTAGAGTCTTCAACATATTGCTTGACAGTTTGATGCTTTTGTAAAAGTAGCTCTTTTTGGATTGTGTACTGGTGTAGTAATTTAGCAAGTAATGAACTCGTCTGATTTTGAATTTTGTAAAAAAGTATTTTTGTCTCTTTATCATGATTTGAGATTATATTATTTCGCAATAGAGCATAACCAACACTACTGATAAAAATAAAAATAATGATAATAAGAGTAATAAAAGACGAGTTCTTAAAGTTTTTGATATGTAACCTTTTAATGTATTCCGTGACATTTTATCTTTATTTACATAAAATTATCAAAATGTCATACCATTGACATTTGAGTTTTGTAGAATGAAATTATTGATACTAAAGGATAAATAGTGAAAAAAACAATTGTAATTTTATCAGTGCTAATATTTAATATTATACTGCAAGCAAATGAACAAGAGTTAATGAAGTATAAGGAATATAAGGCATGTAAAAAGGGAAACAAACAAGCATGTCAAGAGTTAGAAAAAGCATACAATACAGATATGTGTAGTGCTAGTAACACCAAAGCCTGTGTAAAACTTGGAAAAACTTATTATCAGGAAGATAATAAAATTAAAGCTATTGAAAGTTTTACGAAAGGATGCAATTTAAGCTCAGCGGAAGGCTGTGTTCTCACGGCGATGGTGTACGAAACATTACCTTTAACAAAAGAAAATAATAGTAAGATCAAAAGATATTATACAAAAGGATGTGTACTGAAGAATGTAGATTCTTGTAATAGAGTTATTAGTATAATAAAAAATGAGTTAAAAAAATTCTAAAAATAGATTGACAGAGAGATTGAAATGAAAAAAATATTTATGCTTTTATATGTCGTTAGTAGCATACTTAATGCTGATGTAGCAGCATTAGAAATACTAAGTGAGAAATGTAGCAAAGGCAGTTCAAAAGATTGCATAAAACTAGCCAATGTTTATTATGTTAATGGAAATAAAAATAAAGCACTTAATTTACTTGAACAAGAATGTAAAGCACATTCACTTGAAGCTTGTGGTAAATTTATGTCAATAACTCAAGATGCTTTAGATGCTTTGGAAGAAAAAAAAGCTCAAAACATAGTGCAAAATGAATCAAATAAAGACTTGTTAGTAAGAGATGAAGGAATTGAGTTAAGTTTTTTAGAAAAAATCAAGCTTTGGTTTGAAAAAAATAAAATTTATTTAATTGGTGGCGGATTAATCTTCTTATTCGTGGTGTTTAAGTTTTTAACAAGAAATAAATGTCCAAAATGTAAATCTACAGATTTTAAAATAATCGACAAAATACATCTAGATAGTCGAGTAAAAGTTTCGAAAGGTGAAAGTATTGGTGGATCACACACTCCACAAAAAAGAAGCTATGAAGATAGAACACAAGTTGATAAATTTCAAGTGACATACCAATGTAATAAATGTGAAAATACATGGACAAAAAAAGAAACTGTAAAAACAGATTTAGGTAGAGTAAATACAGGAACGAAGTTTTATTAAATGCAAAAATTCTATTAACAATAGTGTTATATCCACTATGCACATTAATTCAACGAATTGACAGATATTCTGGTTTCGCTGAGGGCAATAATAATAAGATAATGTTTTTGAAATTTAATGAATCTTGAAGAGAGGGCGTAACAGCGATTGGAATAATGAAAGGACTAGGGAACTATAGCTATACAACCACATATGGCTCAAGAGAAAATGTACCAAAAGGTAAAGTGCTACTAGGACTTTAACTGCTAATTTAAATATAAGGATATCAAAATGGGAATGTGTAAAGGATGTGAAAAAGTATTTAGTGCTTTGGAAATGAAAGATGGTTACTGTAAAGAGTGTTTGCCAAAGGCAGACCAAGAGAAGGCAGAAATAATAAAAAATATTTCTAATGGAGATATTGATTATGATGATGCAATGCTTGAAGCTTTTGTAGCAAAGCCTGAGAAATTTTTATGGTACAAAAAATCATTTACAAAGTTTAATGTTAATGGGATGCCAGTTTTGAGATGGAACTGGAGTTGGTGGGCATTTTTTGGTGGATGGGCATTTTTAATGTATCGTAAACAGTATCTCGCAGCTTTTATATTATTTATTATCGAAGTTGTAACATCTTTTATGTATCTTGGCTTAATTACAATGATACTCTCTGGTGGATATGCAACTTATTTTATATACAAAGGGTATAGAGTTAAAGTAGCCGAGATTGAAAATTCTGTTGATGATAACAATAAAAGAGTTGACACTATGAAGTATGTTGGTGGCTATAATGGCTGGGCGATAGGTGCAAAAATAGTTGGATTAATGATACAAATAGCTGCAATCATTATTATATCTGCTTCAATTTTTGGTATGAATTTAGATGATTTTGATTCTGTTAATTATACTTATTTGAATGATGAAATAGATTTAGACTCTGATTACAATGATGAAGACGATAAAACTAATTCTTATCGCTATGATGATAGTTCCGAAGAGGACTTTAAAAATGGAATATATATATGTGAATTAGATAAAACACACTATAACCAAAATTCTGAAATGTCTATGGATAACTTGATTTTAGAAATCAGTAATACAAAAGGTTTAAATTTTGGGGGTCAACTATATAAACAAAATATTAGAATTTCTAATGAGTATAGTACTAGATATGGCTTAAAACTATTAGTTCAAGGAAGCTTAAAGTTAACACATACTGGATATGACTATACAGGTGCAAATTTTGTAATGAAGTATGATTGTAGAAAACCTGTATCCTATGAGTTAGCATCTTTTAATGAAGAAAAAGAAAGAGAAAGACTAGCCAGCATTGAACATGAAAAAAGAATTGCTAAAGAAAATATTGAGTATAAGAAATATGGGCTAACTCATAATTTTAAAACTGGAAATAAGTATTTATGTGCAGGAAGTTATCGATTAGGCATTAGCGATAAAAAAGTCATATATGTGGGTGAAATGCAAGATTATAATGAAGATTATTACCATACAGTTGACAGTTCTTATACGAATTATAAAGATGGATGGGGTAACGGTATAACTGTAGACTGGGATAATATGTCAATAATTCCTGAAGATGGTAATATGCGTTATTGTATGAAGTACAATTGGTGATAAATATACAAAAGTTTCTATTTCTATCATTGTTACTCTCGACACTACTTCTCTCAAATAGTAGTGCTCAATCAATAGGCTATGGTATTTCCGAAAATGAAGCATTAAAAAGTGCTTACCAAAATGCAGTTGAAGAGTATGTTGGAGTTTTAGTTGATACTAAAACAGTCATAAAAAACTCCAAACTTATTCAAAATGATATCTTGACATTCTCTAATGGTTACATTGATAGTTATAAAAAAATATCTTCTAAAGAGCAACTTGGACTTTGGACTGTTAAAATTGAAGCTGTTATAAAAAAACAAGATGTTCTCTCTAAGATAAAAACACTAAAAATAGAACCTAGGCATATAAAAGATGGTGATCAACTCTATGCAAAGATTGTTTCTCAAGTTAAAACTAAATTTGACTTTGAGGATATGATAGTAAGTTTAGTAAAAGAAAATGGTCAGTATCGCTCTCTTCTTGAATATATAATTCCAAATATAGAAAGTATAAACTTAGATATAGATAGTGCAACAAGAACAGAAGTAGAAGGTGTGATAGAATACTCGGCTAGATTTAATTTCGATAAATATAATAAATTTGCATATAAAATAGAAACTTTGTTTAAAAAAACAGGTGCAAAAATTATTGGAGTACATAATATAAACTCTAATAATAAATTTGAAAATTGCAAAAAGATAGAGAATACTATTGGTGTTGTTGTCTTAAAAAATAAAAAGTATGTTTTACATATATGGAAATTTCCAAATTCTTATAAAGTTGTTTATCCAATAAAATCATATTTTTGGTATGGAAACTTTCATGATTATAATGGTTGGAATAATAATCTATTTAATAGATGGTGTACTGAAGTAGATTTACAACTGTTAGATAAAAATAAAAAATTAATTTCAACTATAAATGGATATGAAGAATATGACACAAGACAATATGGAATATTAAGTTATTTAGATTTTAACTGGTCTTATGAATGGAAAGATTATGCTTCTATAGATTATAGTGACGAGAAAAGGGATAGAACACCATTGATTTCTCCTCCAAAAATCAGTATGACAAAAGAAAAAAAAATATACAAAACAAAGTTTAAAATTGATATAAAAGATATTCATAATTTAAAGAGCACTGAAGTGAAATTCGGAAAAAGAGATAATTATTTTCGTATCTTTACTGGTAAAAGGTATGATGGTGCAGAAAACAAAGCTTATACTGAGTTTTTGAATAGATAATAATGAAAATTTTATTTCTCTTATTTTTCATATTGTCATCATTATTACTCGCTAAACCATTATGGATAAATAATTCTCATATTGATGGTTACATAACTGGTGTTGGAATGTCAAACGATATAAACCCTATTTCAAAAAGACGAATTGCTACAGTTTCTGCACGAGCAAGTCTTACTGAAAATATTAGAGTTGAGATTAGTTCATATTTCAAGATGATTACTACAACTAGAAATGACACTCTTTCAACATCAACAGAGAGTCTTATTGAGCAAAAAGCAAATGAAGTTTTAGTCGCTAGTTTTGTGAAAGATACTTATCAAGATGTTGATAGAACCTTTTATGTTCTTGTGGTGGTTGAAAAAGGTAATCTAAAGTAAAAAATATATCTCAAATTCTGTCTCAATGGTAGGGTATCGAAAGTATTATAAGATGATAATCTCTAAAAAGGTTATTGAATGCAACAACTAATCCCTCAAGAGCTACTAAGCATACTTCCAAACCTCTATGAAACTGAAAACACCAAAGACCCAATATGTCACATCAAACTTTTCACTCCTGATTCAAACTGGACTTTCTATATTTTAGAATTTTCAAAAGAAGATCAAAATACTCTTTTCACTTATACCATCGGTCATGAGTCTGAACTTGGATATCAATCACTTGAAGAACTTTCTTCTATTTGTGGACCACTTGGTTTAAAAATAGAACTAGATAGTAGCTTTACACCAAGACCATTATCTGAAGTAAAAAAGTTACACTCATGAGAACTATAATATATAAACAACTCAAATTTAAAATAGACAATAACCCTGTAGTGAACTCTATTATGAAGATTAGAGGTACACTATATATAACAGTAGATTTAGAATGTTCTAAAGTTGAAAATCCAGACCTCTTAAATTATGATGAGTATGAGAGTAAATATACTCTAAAGTGGCAAGCTTGTAATGAAGAGGTAGCTACTGAAGTATCTCATGAACATAATCATGACCTGATAGACTTTATTCTGAACTCCAACTTTGATGAAGAAGAGGTATTCAACCTTTTAGATGAAGATGTAGAGTATGAACTAAACTATCTTGACAAGTATAATGTAGCATATCACTTAAAAAATGATGTAGCTAAAGTTGAAGCACTTCTGTTATTGGTATCACGAACAATCATAAAAAATGGAGCTGATACAAAATCATTAGATACTAATGATGTTAACGAGTTAGTTGAGCTTATGAGAGAAGCTATAAATATACATGAAGGCAATACAGATGATATTCCAAAAGCAGAATTTAAAAAGCTAGAAGCTGCTCTTGAATATGGCGAGACTATAGAGTTTAAATATAATGGATTATTTTATGAGATTTTTGAGTCTGTAAGTTCTGAAGGATATGTAGTTAATGTTTACTCAAGTGATGAGAAAGATGATGACGAGTATCTTGAAGAAAATTTAGTAGATGGTGGGCTTTGTAGTGGAAGTGCAGAAGATGCAATTTTATTTATGATGTGAGGTTTTAATGAAGTATCAGTTTAAAATTATTTTTGAATATTCATCATATTTAAAATTTCAAGAGTTTTAGTCACATCATATATAGCACTATGATACTGCTCGTCATCAAACTCTATATTATAATATTTACAAGTTTCAATCAGTTTTGGATTTTTTATATTACCCTTAGCATTAGTAGCTTTAACAATTTTTTTATTCTCTTTCATCGTACAAAAATAATTTTCAAATGTGAGTAAATTCCCAATATGTCGCAACTCAAAAGATATGTTGTGTGCGACAAGAGTTTTAGCACTTTTACAAAACTTTACAAAGTCTGTATCATCTTCAAAATACTCTTCATACTCAACATCTTTTCTAAGTCTTTCTAATCTATAAGGAGAGAGTTTATGTACTGCAAGAGCATAAGAATTTACTTCATACTCTGAAAAATAATAGCGATGAAAAGTATCTATAATTTTATATTCATTTTCTTGCAGTTCAACTCTAAAAGCAGCTACTTCAATCACATCATGTATATTAGCAGAGTTTGTTTCAAAGTCTAATATTATCATTGGTTTTCCTCTTTTATCACAAACCAGTTTTTATCATTAGTAACTGCTTTTTCTTTTTTAGAAGTAGCATCAATTAACTGTTTTATAGCAGTAGCATTTTTCATCATCTTATTTATCGGTTCTACTTGAGAAAGGTTAACATCTAGTTTAGTGTTTTGTTTTGGAGATTGATACTCTTCTATAGGCTTTATATAAATCCAGTTTTCATTTGCTGATAATTGGATTGTTATTAATATCAAACTAATGATGATTTTAGTTAAAATATTATTCTCCAATATATCGTACTTTCATAATTAACTTATCCATGCAATAAGGGTCAATAACATTGAAGTAGATATTACCATCATTTAGAAAAGCTGTAGCAGTTCCTTTTTTTATAGTCTCCTCACCATTATAGTAATCTTTATTTCGGTATTCAATTTTGTATGAGTTACCAGCAGTAATATTTAAATTTTTGAGTTCTTCTAGAGTGTGAGGTGTAAAAACCATATTGATAGATTCCTTATTATTGTAAAATGATACAGTAATGTTTTAAACTCGTAGCATCTTCTTTTTCAAAAAGTGGAGAAAGACTTTTAATCTAATAAAGTTGATCTCTAAAGACTTCAAACTGTTCTCCTGTATTTACATCTTCAACTATAGCTACACTATTAATACCTGTTTTAAAAACTGTAATGATGATTATTACTTCTGCACCTTGATATAAGTAAGTTTTAGATGTATCATCAGATTTATTCTTTGTTTGCACAATTATACTCCTTAAAAGATAGTTTGTCATAAATTTTGAGTTTAGATGAAAAATATGTCATAGTGCCTAATATTTTATACAGAAGTAATGTACTGATTATCTTTATATCTATATAATCACTCTAAAATAATTTATATAAAGGCTATGCATGACATCACAAAATTATATTGATAGTGATATTATAGATCTCGATGATGAAGACAATAATTATAATGATACTGGTTCAGAGGGTGGTTACATTGAAGATGATTTTATAGACTTTGATGATGAAGACGAAGATAACTATTGTGATTAAATCAGTACTTTCCAATTACTATAAAATATGATAAAACCTAATCATTGAGCATATACAACACTTTCCCACACCAGCGGTATCAGTACTACAGAATGGTTACTATAAAATAATCTTTATATAGCTAAAACCTAGTAATTGGAGCATATCATGGAAAGCACATATATTAAAAGAGTTAAAAAATCAGTAACCCAAATAGAGTATAAAAAGCTTATGAATTTTGTAAGAGGAGATGAAGATATCAAATCTTTCAATCAAAAACGCTTTTTAAAGATATTTTCATTACTTTTCTATAGTGGAATGAGAGTAAATGAAATCACTCAGATAAAGTACTCGCATATCGCTGAAATTATACAAAGCTCTGAAACTATCATTATCTCTCATAAAACAAAAAGAGAAAGAGTCTTATACTTTAGCGATACAGCCATTAAAGAGATTAAGAAGTATTTCACTTATGAAGAGAGTGAGTTAAACAATTATTGTATCACTTCTTGGGGTAATCCTCAAAAGACTTTTCATGAGGTAAGTTTAATCCAGCTCGTCAATAAATATATGAAAAGTATCTTAGGAGATAATTTCACTTCGCATAGTTTTCGTCAAGGATTAATTTCAGAAATGGGTTCTAAAAATATCAATCCTCGTGTAATACAATCTTATATAGGACATCGAAATGTGTCTACCACTTTAAATTATATCAAACCAACTAGTTCTGATGTAAAAAATAGTTTAGTGAGATAAAATTTAAAATAGTGTTACTATCTCTGGAGGGTGTTCATGTAGTCTAAAATTTGAATCTTTATTTTTTTCAAATTTAGTTAATTGAGGATTCTCTTTATGACTACTTATATAAAACACCTTTACATCGAATTTAGTTTCAACACTTTTATTATTTTTTAAATTAAGTATATCACCTGATAAATTACCACCTTTTTTAATACTATTATCATTTGTAACTAAACATAGATTAGTCCTTACTCTAATATCAGTAAAATAAGACAACAATTCACCATCTGCAAAGTGTGTATGCACAGAATTAGTTTTTGCTACTTTATATAACTTATCGGCAGAGAGTGTAGCAAGCATATCCAATGCATATTCTGCTCTCTTTCTTATACTTGTTTCAGCTGATTTACAATTTTTCTCAAGTTCCTTATGCACAGAATCTACAATATAAAGTTCCTTCTTATATTTCTTTAGAAGAGGAATAACTTTATTCTCTAAAATTTTGGATATATTAGGATTCATTAAACTTGATGTATCGAAAAATATCAAATAGCTATTTTTCATCATAAATTCAAATTCACTTACTTCTTGCTTTAATGGTGTTTTATTTAAATTAGTGCTACTTTTTACTTTTGATAATTTTTCATTTTGAATACTGTTATCTCTTACCTTCGTATTATTAGAAACTTTTGTTGCATTTGACTTAGAATCAATTTCTTTTTTATTATGCGGATAATGACTCTTGTGATAGTTCAGAATCTTTAGTAACTGTTTCCTTGAAATATAACTTTGTAATTTTGTAATTTCGTTTAGGTTTAATTTTTTTGCTACCTCTATGACTTCTAATATTGGAATAGGATATTTAGCAACAATAACATTAACCGTTAATAGATTTGAAGTAGAATCCGAATTGTGTATGTGATTTAAAATCTTCTGAATTTGTGAATCATAGACAGTACTCTTATTAGTAACTATTCGCTTCATACCAAGAGCTTTTGCTGCTTGAAGTACGACCATTAAATCTATCTCATACTCAACTATTATATCACTAATTCTTTTTTTATTATTACTCATTTTTTATTATTTCTCTTTTTTATTTTCACTCCTGCCATAATAGCAAGTATTAATTTTAGATATCCTAAATATTGTTTGTTCTTCTTACTTTGATAAACTCATTTGAGTTACCTTGAATTTTAGTAATTTTTTTATTTCTCTCTATCTCCCATGCATTAGGTGGATATTGTTTATTCCATGATGTGAACTTTTTAAGTTCTTGTTTAGAAAGTTTCATCTTATGGTATTTATTGAAGTATAGATAATCTCTTGCGATTACGCCTCGTATATTTTCTCTTACTCTAACTCTCTTCTGTTTAAAAAGTACATTAAATTCACATGCACCATACTGACCACTCTTACCTGCTTCAAAATCAAATCTAAAGTTCTTTCTATCTGCATTGAGTTCACCTACTGATAGAAATAAATTATGCATATCAGCTTGCATAAGTTTATACTTCTTATTAACCTTTGCACAACACTTGCGACCTTTATATAATTTTCCTTTTTTATTGACACATTTAGAGTTTCCATCTCGCCAACAAGAGAACTGTCTACCAAAGTTTTCAGAAGGGATAAGATGTTCCCACTCTATTCGTCTAGCTCTCTGATTTATATTGCCTTTTTTAGTTCTTTCATTACGAGGTTTATATCCACAAGACTTTCTATCAATCATATTCTTCTTGTCTTGGTAGTTATATTTACAATCACAGTAAATAGTAGTTTGATGACCTTGGTATATTTTACGAAGTTCTTTTTTTGAATTTAAGAATGATATATTTGTAGAGAATAGTAGTGCTGTTAAAAGGAGTAGTGATAATAATACTTTCAATTCATATCCTCTTTTTGAATTTTATAGTCATTTTACTCTATAATTACTATAAAATATATCTATACCAATGTTACAGACACTTTTATAGTTACAGAAGTTACTTATGAGCTTGAAGCTAAAAAAATAAAAGTATATGTCGAAAATTGTATGCCAGACCTAATCAAACAAATTTATATATGGAGTAATGAAGGTCACGAGAGTGTTGAAGTTTCAATTATTGACTTATTGTTGATGGCAAACCACATAGCAGATTTAGAACTTGAACTATTTACTCCTCTTTGTATTCTGAAAGAAAAGTCTAACGATGAATAATCACATGTTTCATGAGTAATATTACAGTACAATAAAATATGAAAAATCCTAAACCAATAATCTACTTATTTACTGATGGAAGTGTTACTCCTCAAAGTAGGA
>Ga0256824_10000394_pt1 | contig 16626 bp, 19 predicted proteins | sample CV67metaG_FD_191570 | JGI IMG/M metagenome (GOLD analysis project Ga0256824, IMG submission 191570) | Hydrothermal vent microbial communities from East Pacific Rise, Pacific Ocean - CV67 | ecosystem: Environmental > Aquatic > Marine > Hydrothermal vents | place: Pacific Ocean: East Pacific Rise...
TGTTCCTGTAGCACCATGACATCCTGCACATTTAGCGTATGCTGCTTTACCAGCTGCATTGTCTGAAGATACTACTTCTTTAGCTGCTGTTACTGTTTCTGAAACAGTCTCTGATGCAGATGTTGCTGCACTTGATGCTGCTGCAGTTGCTGCCGCTGCTCTCTCTTTAAGTGCTGTTGCTGCATCAGTTGCTTTTTTCGCTGCAGCGTCTTTTAATTCTGTTGCTTTTGCCGCTGCTGCATCTGCTACTTTTTGTGCTTCAGCTTTTGCTGCTTCTGCAACTTCTGCTGCTTTTGCTTTTGCTGCTTCAGCTGCATCAGATGCTGCTTTTTTTGTTGCTTCTAGAGCTGATGCTGTATCATTTTTTACTGCTTCAGTTACTTTGTTAGCTGCATCTGTTGCAGCTTCTTTTGTCTTTTCTCCACATGCTGTAAACAACAAAGTTGCTGCTACAAGTGAAAGTAGTGTTAGGTTTTTCATTCTTTTCCTTTAATTTAGATTCAAGTGAATTATAGCAAAAAAATTTATATTAAACTTTTTTAGGTGTCTTTATTGCAGTATATGCTAAAAGTTTTTCCCACAATAACGGGTCAGACCATTCACTCTGCACTTGTTTAGAAAACACAATATCGTCTAATACTATTTTACCCATAAGTACAGAGTGTGCATCTTCTTTAAAACCTTGAGCATAGCCCGTCTCTGTCTCGTGTACTATAATACTATGTAGTTTTACTTCACGCTCACCGTTTTGCATATCGGTACATTCAAGTACCCTCTCCACCATAAGATAGATAATCCGTGAGAACTGTTCAGCAGAAGGAGAAACAGGAAGCTCAACCCATCTGTTAGAGTAGGTTTTCATAGCTTCTATGTATTTAGCATCATCTCCACTCCAAAGGGTAATAGCATGATCAAATGAATCTATAAGCTCTTTAATATACAATTTTGTCAATCCAAAATCATATACCATCTGCCCATTATCTAAATAATTAGATTCTAAAAGTACTTCTATCTTATAGGAGTGTCCATGTATATTCTCACTACATCGTTGTGTAGAACAATCACGAACAATATGTGCATTTTCAAATTTAAAAAGTTTACGTATTAACATCATCTATCCTTAATAGGAGTCTATATCTCTGATTTTAACACAGCTAACTTAAGGGAACTATACTATACGTCTTTATCCCGGTAACCCATCTACTCTAGGACTCAACAACCATTTAAAATAGATGGCAATATAAATAATAAATGGAAAACTCCATACCAGTGCTGAGCTCATATAAAATGTCCTTGCATATTCTGGATAAAATGCAACAGATGTTCTCAATGCCGTTGCTACCAAAATCAGGAAGATACTGAAACATACCCAGTTATTTCTCTCTTTTGAAATATCCCTTCCTGTATGGACAATGGTAACGACAACCATTACAAGATAAAAGGAAAGTGTCCATGCCCCACTGGTAAGAACATGAAGAAAATCTCCGTTATTGTAATGCATTCCTGTAAGATAGTTATATCCTATCAGTCCATATCCTATGGATATAAGTACAGGTACGGTAATCAATGCTCGTATAAGCCTTTTTCCAAGAATATTCTCCTCATCATAAGCGATAAAGTCATTGAGTATTGCCAAAGAGGCACTAGCAACTCCTAAGGCAATCCATCCAAGCACCCTATTGGTTGGGTAAAAGAACTCTACGGTAGCAAACAACGCAATCATAAACATCGTAAGATTATATGCTGGTGGTCTAGCAAAGAATATCTCTTCGTTTTTTTCTTCAAGTTCTATAATCTCATTGACTGCTTCAATATTGACTCTTCTTATAGCAAGTAGAATCAAGACCAGAAAGATGGCTAACGAGATTTTGAGTATCTCCAATGCAGGTGTCGCAAGCAAACCAAAAACAGATAGATAAAACCATATTTGTGCCACTTGAACTGCTACAAATCCGTAGGCAACACTCACATGACGTTTTGCTGGGTCTTTGAAAATAGGTTTTGCTACCATTACTGTAAGCCATGCAAATACTGCTATATTCAGTATAGCCGCAGGGTAAGGTGTAATAATATCCATTAACCAAAAACTTACCCTAGCCGCTATCCAAAGCAACATAAGGTTTTTTAGCGTATTCCCCACAATAGGAATCGTACCAGGATAGAGTTCAGGTGCTCCGGTAAAGATAAATGCTGCCATACCTAAAAAGCCTACACCAAAGAGCATTTCATAGATATGCCAAGAGAGTGTATCACCGATGAACGGCAGCGTAATATAACCACTATAGTAGAGTCCCCATAAAATAATGGAGAGTATCATATAAGGAGCCATAAGTAAAAATGCCGGACGGAAACCGTATGCTAGATAGATAGGCACATCACCTTCAGGATAAGATTCGTAGTGTTTTGTTGCTGCCATTATTTAAACTCCAGTTCAAATGTTTCTATAATCTCTCTGTCACTGAGAAGTTTTGCTGTTTGACTATAGACATACTCATCATCTCTTTGGGATTGAGGTACATCAAATTCAAAAATCTTTACTATTCTTCCAGGATCAGGGGCAAGTAACAATATTTTATCACTAAGCCTAATTGCTTCCATAATATCATGGGTAATGAAGAATATAGTGATCTCATTATTGTCAATAAGTTCCATCACATGGTCTTGCAGTTCTCTTTTAAGACCAATGTCAAGAGCTGAAAAAGGTTCATCCAAAAATAACAATTTAGGTTTGGTCACCAGTGCTCTGGCAAAAGAGACCCGTTGGCTCATACCCCCACTAAGTTCTTTGGGGAATTTCGCAAAGTCACTCTCTTCAAGATCAAAGTTTAAAGCTATTTCTTTTGCTTTTGTTTCTCTCTCCACAGAAGAGAGCCCCATAGCTTTGAGTCCAAAGGCGATATTATCTATCACATTTTTCCATGGAAGGAGTCTAGGGTCTTGAAAAGCAATGGCTTGTGTTTCAAAACTGTTATCTATATCACCATCTTGTCTATCAAGAAGTCCTGCACAAAGACGAAGTAATGTTGTCTTCCCTCCACCGCTTGGTCCGACAATAGAGACAACTTCCCCTTCATTGATTTCAAAATTGATATTGTCCAAAATGGTATCATATCCAAAAGAGAAGCTCAGGTTCTCTACTTTTAATCTCGCCATTTTTCCACCTCTCTTTTGATAGGTTCTAAAAATATATATTCAGCAATCATTAGCAAACCAACCATCGCAACTACTATAGCAAGGGCTGAAGCTGTATCGAGCTGACTTCTTGCCATTGCCAAACTAGCTCCCAATCCATCACTCGTGGCTAAAAGCTCTGCCATCACAACAATCTTCCAAGCCATACCCAGTGCAGCTACCCATGCAGGAAATACATAGGAGAATATATGTGGGAGATAGATATCAAAAAATTTCATGGTACGTGGTACCTTAAAGATATCTGCCATCTCTTCAAATTTATCTTCAAGTGTTTTTGTCCCCTGTAAAGCACCTACAAAGACAATGGGTAAAGAAGCAACGACTACCGTAAATTCAACCGTTGCATCTCCCATACCAAACCAGATCATGGCAAGAACAATCCATGCAATAGGAGGCATTCCCATCAAAATAGTCACAATAGGACGACTGACAATAGAAGCCGTCACAAAAAATCCTGCAAGGAGCCCAAGAGCCGTACCCACTACCAAAGAGATACCAAAGCCAACCATAGCACGACGAAGGGTAATCATAAGATTTTCCATAAAACCGTTGTCACTAAAAAGTATCCAAAGTGTGCTAAAAGTCTCCAACGGAGAAGGGAGAATAAGATCTCCATAGATTTGATTGCCCACATCCCATACTGCAATAAAGAGGAATATCGAAGCGATTGCTCCCCAACCACTCCAAAGATAGGCAGGGAAATCTCTAAGAATTTTTAAAAGTGATTTCACTTTGCTTAGTCCTTTATATAAAATGCTTCATCAGGTACCACTCCACCGATGATTTTTGGGTTATCTTCTTTAAGTACATTAAAGAAAAAATTAAGTTCTGATTGAGAGTCTATGGCTTTTTTCACATCTAGTTGAACTTGCCCTATGGAATCTGTAATAGCATCCGCATTGAACATTTCAACATATTTCACTACTAATTCACCAGACTCTTTTTTATGTGTTTTATACCACTGCATCGCTTTGGTATACTCTTCTTCAAACTTTTTGACAATCTCTTTTCTCTCTAGCATATCACCTACTACAGCCATACCTGCCTGTGGTATTTTTGCTTCTCTTTTATAGACATCGCCCCACTCTTTTTGTAAGTCTATCCCTCTAAAAACAGTCGGTGCAATAATACTTATCGGAAATGATTTTGTTTTTCTCAGTACCATAGAAGTTGCAGGTTCAGGCAATAAAATATTGTCAGCTCTTCTCATAATGAGTTGCTGTGCCGCATCCATCGGATTAGAGACATAGATAAGCTTGATATCCTCTTTACTCAATCCTTTTTTCTTCATAATAGCTCTAAGTACAATATCTGGCATATCGCCACGCCAAGGCACAACAAGCTCTGAACCTTTAAGGTCTTCGAGGTGTTTAACATTCTTATCTCTAACAAGTATTTTTAATATCCCCCATACTGAGATATTGAGCATTTTAATCGGCTGTTTTTTATTGTAAAGGATAGATGCAACATTAGTAGGTACGGCTACAAAGTCTACCTCTTTATTGATGATCATTGCCCGTAGTTGATCAGGGTTCTTCCACATTTTAAACTCAACTTTGTCAGCAAATTCTTTAAGTACACCGTCTTCTATCATTTTAAAGACAGGATGTGAAACATTGGCAGGTGGTCCTGCAATGATAATCTTTTCCAATTTCTGTGATGCTGTTGAGAGTGTCAAAATCATAGAGCATATGAGTAATATTTTGTTCATAATAAATCCTTTGTTTTTCGTATTATACGATATTGATATTAATTATCATTGATTTATATCAAGAAAATATAATTTTGATAATTATTATCTTAATTTAAGAATAAACCTTATACAATTTTGAATATCGTTATCATTACGATAAATTAAATATAAATTCTAAGGGGATTAAAAAATGAAAACAATAAAAACAACCTTACTCTCACTAGCAGTAATACTGGCTTCAACACAATTATCTGCTGATGTAATTCCAGGTATTAACGCTAAAGGAGGAGGAATGCTTTTACCTGAGGGGAAATTAAAAATAGTCAATAAATATATTCATTTCGACCGTAACAGTATGTTTGACGGTTCAAGTGAAGTACCAAACCTACAACAACTTAATGCTACGGCAAATGTAAATGTATTGGCTTTGAATTATGGAGTAACCAATGTTTTGAATATTGCACTTGCAGTACCATATAAACATATTGAAGCAACAGCAACACTTGGGATGAATAATGTAGCTATTGATAATAGTGGAGTAGGAGATATTCTTCTTATGGGAAGATATAAACTAAGTGATTTTAAGAAGGATGGTTATCAAAGTGCTTTAAAATTTGGTATAAAACTACCAACCGGCACCACAGATGATGGCTTTAAAAAAGCACCACCTTTTGCACGTAATACCAATACCCCGCTGCCTACACAAATGGGTACAGGTAAAGCAGAATATAAACTGGGAATCGGTCTGTCAAAGATATTTGAAAATGCGAGATTCGATGCTAATGCCATGTTTACCTATAGACCAGAAGCAAAGCATGATTATGATTTCGGAAATGAGTTCTCATATGATATAGGATATATTTATGCATTAAATGAAAAATTCAATATTGGACTTGAATATAATGGAAAATATAATTCTAAAACAGATATGGGAGAGGATACAAATCCTATGTTACGCCAAAAATTACCATTTAAAGCATTCAGCGGTACAGTAGGTTATTTAACGCCACAGGTTCAGTTTTTACCATTTGGTAAACCGAAGATCCATTTGGATTTAGGAGTTTCTTTCCTTCTTTACAAAAATGTGAAAGAGTATCAACCTTTAGAAAAAAGACGTTTTATTGTTAGATTTGGGTATTTATTTTAATAAATACAATACTACAGAGTAAAAACTCTGTAGTGTACTATATCTTACATCCTCTCCCAGCAATATCTTTCAAACTTGATTCTCGAAACATTTTTTGTAACAAATATTTTGGTTCCATCCACTGATCATGTAAAGCACATTTACACATACCATTGCAAAAACCTATACCAAGAACACACTGTTCATCTTTAATAGAATCATTAAAAATATCCAAAATATCACTCACCATAATTTCTGAAGTTTTCTTTTCAAATTGGTAGCCACCTTCTCTACCACGTATAGATACAACTAAACCAGCCTTCACCAGTTCTGTCATAATTTTAGTTAAAAATTTATAAGGAATATATAATGCTTCAGCAAGTTCTGTTGCATTCATAAGTTTAGACTCTTTTTGATCTGCCATATACGCTAAGATTCTTATAGCATATTGTGAAGTGTTACTCAATTGCATACGACTCCTTTAAATTACCATTTATACGTCATATTATACAAAAATAAATATTAATACTACTTAAAGGTAGAATTAAAGTTATCTTGCTAATATTCCAATTACTACTCAATGGTAGAATTTAAAAAGAGGATAATTTTATGACTGAACGTATAACAAAAAGTATGGCAAAAAATATCTATTATGGTGGTGGTACATTTGCCCTTATGATATTTATTGCCCTTACTTTTGATACCGTACATCAAATTCCCAAACGATCAAATCAGCAAAACATGACTGAAAGTGTAGTTGCAGGGAAAAAACTTTGGGAGAAAAACGACTGTGTCGGTTGTCATACTATTGTAGGCGAAGGTGCATACTATGCACCAGAGCTTATGAATGTATTTCAAAGAAGAGGAGCTTCAGATGAAACAGCATTTAAAGCCTATATGCAAGGATGGATGGCAGCACAACCACTAAGTGCACCAAACAGAAGAAAAATGCCACAGTTTCATTTAGCACCAGCAGAAGTCGATAATTTATCAGACTTTTTAATCTGGACATCTAAAATAAATGCCAATGACTGGCCACCAACCATTGAAGGATAGGAGAAAAATATGAAATATACATCACAAATGGTCGCAAAACCATATTTTATTTTTGCATTAATTCTTCTAGCAGGAGAGATACTTTTTGGTTTACTGATGGGTATTCAGTATATTTGGGGAGATTTTTTATTTCCATTGATTCCGTTTAACGTACTCCGAATGGTACATACCAACTTACTCATCGTATTATTGTTATTTGGTTTTATGGGTGCTACTTATTATTTAGTTCCAGAAGAGACTGAATCTGAACTTTGGAGTCCTAAATTAGCTATTATTACTTTTTGGGTATTCGCAGTGACAGGTGTCCTTACCATTTTAGGATATTTATTTGTACCTTATGCCGAGTTGACTGAGCTTACATTTAATGAGCTTTTACCTACGATGGGTAGAGAGTTCCTAGAGCAACCTTTACCAACTAAAGTGGGTATAGTTCTTGTTGTTCTTTCTTACCTTCTCAATGTTACTATGACGGTACTCAAAGGAAGAAAAACAGTTATTACCACTGTACTTATTACAGGACTTTTAGGTCTTGCAGTATTTTTCTTGTTTGCCTTTTATGTACCTGATAACCTCATTATGGATAAATTCTTCTGGTGGTTTACTGTTCACTTATGGGTTGAAGCTACTTGGGAGCTTATTCTTGGTGCTATTTTAGCCTTTGTACTCATTAAAGTAACCGGTGTAGACAGAGAACATATTGATAAATGGCTCTATCTTATCATTGCTATGACGATGGTATCAGGTATTTTAGGAACAGGTCATCACTTCTTCTATATGGGAGCACCTGAGTATTGGTTATGGATTGGGTCTATCTCATCTGCTGTTGAACCTCTACCTTTTTTACTTATGATTCTATTTGCCTTTACTATGGCAAGAGACAGAAAAATACAACATGACAATGAAATGGCACTTACTTGGGCAAAAGGTACAGCAGTTATGTCATTTATTGGCGCTGGTGTTTGGGGGTTCTTTCACACTTTAGCACCTGTAAATATGTTTACTCACGGTACACAACTCACAGCTGCACACGGTCACCTCTCATTTTATGGTGCCTATGTGATGATTATTTTTACCATCATTTCTTATGCTATGCCTATTTTAAGAGGTCGCCCTCATGGTAACTCAGCCAAAGCACAGAAAGTGGAACTAACTTCATTTTGGATGATGAATATTGGTATGATGGGACTTACTTTGGCACTTAGTGCTGCAGGACTTGTCCAAATATTTGACCAAAGAGTGGGGACTGACCTTATAGGCTTTATGGAGTCACAAGAGTCTATTAATGGTATTTACATGGTACGTGCTGGTTTTGGTCTGCTTGTATTTGCAGGACTGCTTACTTACTTTTACAGTTTCTTCGTAAAAGAAGAAGCTACACAGGCATAGGTAGAATAAAATGCTTCACTATTGGCTTGAGTTTGAAGAAAGTGTGGGAAAAGTATGGGATACATATCTCAACAAAAAAGTCCATAAATTTCATGAAGAACAAAGAGTCTATTTTGAAGATATTTCAAAACCTTTACATGTTTTTCATCGTCTTATGGGCGGTGAAAAAGCAAAAGAACTTCAAATCACTGACAAAAGATATGTTGAGACTTCCCGAACACTATTGGAAAAAGTATCTTTTTTAGGAAAAGAGTTTTTTTTAACTTGGCAAGATGAAGAGTCTGTTTACCTTCCTGCATCATTTGCCTATTTTGAGACAAAGCAAGAAAATGAACTACTCTACTATTGGCTTGTCGCATTGGCTGCACAAATAGATGATATCACCCATACTAACCTTATAGAAAAAAATCAAAAAGCAATGTACTATCTCACAAAACGGTATAGTGGTTTTGATACTTTTTATAAAAAATCCAGTGACTATCTTATGAATAAATATGCACAATTATCATTTCTTAAATCTTTAGAAGAACAATCAAACAAAGATTTAATAGATGATTATCCAAATCCTTTATGGATTTATCCACCAGCAATTACATTGCGGTATGCAAACAATCTTGATGCAGAAGAGGAAGAGAACCCTACACGAGAAGAGCATAGCGATAAATCTGAAGAACTACATATGAAAAAGCAGACTGAGCAGATAGATGATAAACATGAAACAGATGGTTTTTTAGCCTTTTTACCTGAATCACTCATGAGCATATTTGAGCAAGTAAATGTAGACAGATGTGAAGATGACAGCTTTGATGAAGATGCTCTTTATCATGCGGAAGATCTAGATGAGATAACCATTGGTCAAAAACAGGCAAATCTCTCGGCTCGTATCAAAATGGATTTGGAGCTTCTCCCCGATAATACGGTGGTATATCCTTTAGGTAAAGGGCATTTCGTTGATGAGTGGGATTACAAAAAAAATGACTACCTCCTAAAATATGCACATATCCTACCACAGATAACGATGAATGTTCTCCCCATAGAGTTACCACAGAGGCTGAAAAAAACCGTCAAAAAAATTCAGGGTGAGCTAGATATGTTACAACTTGACCGTATTAAAAATGATCGCCTCCCTTATGGAGATGAACTCAATATGGATAGTTGGATAGAATATCTCTCTCATCAAAACAGATCAATGCATCATCAAAATTTTTACACAACGTATGAGAAAAAAACACGTGATATGGCAACACTACTTTTAGCTGATATCTCACTCTCTACAGAAGGCGGTATCACTCAGGAGATACGTATTATTGATGTGATTAAAGACTCATTGATGGTCTTTAGTGAAGCCTTGCAAAAATTAGAAGATACCTTTGCAATCTATACTTTCTCCTCCTTACAAAATAAAAAAGTCTATTTCAATATTATCAAAAACTTTAAAGATAACTATAATGCACTAATCCGAGGAAGAATTGAGAGTATCAAACCACAATACTATACACGAATGGGTGCAGCCATTAGAGAAGCAACAAAGATTTTAGAGAAGCAACAAAGTGCCAATAAGCTTTTACTTATTATCAGTGATGGTAAACCAAATGATGAAGATCGTTATGATGGTCGCTATGGGATAGAAGATACAAAAAAAGCCCTAGAAGAAGTGAAAAAAAAAGGAATCACACCTTTTTGTATCACTATCGATTTGGATGCAAAAGAGTATTTGAGTTATCTTTTTGGTCGCAATGGTTATGCCATCGTACGTGATGGACAGAAGTTACCAAAAGTACTTACAGAAGTCTATATAAATTTAACAAAATAAAGGATACCTATGTCAAAAAACTATTATTTACCACAATCAAACGAAGTAGAACTTTTCGAAGCTGCCGCTCAGATGAACCTCCCTATTCTCATAAAAGGGCCTACAGGATGTGGGAAAACAAGGTTTATTGAATCCATGGGAGAGAAACTTGGACGGGATGTCTATACCGTAATATGCCATGATGATTTGAGTGCAGCAGATTTGGTGGGGCGACACTTAATTAATGATAACGGTACCTATTGGCAAGATGGGCCACTGACAAAGGCAGTAAGAAATGGTGGTATTTGCTATATTGATGAAATTATAGAAGCAAGAAAAGACACCACCGTGGTACTACATTCATTGGCTGATTATCGAAGAGTATTACCCATAGACAGAACAGGCGAAGTGATAGAAGCCCATCCTGACTTTATGTTGGTAGTTTCCTATAATCCTGGGTATCAAAACATTCTTAAAGGGATGAAGCCAAGTACCAAACAGCGTTTTATCTCACTAAGCTTTAATTATCCCAAACCTGAAATTGAAAAAAAGGTCATCCTTCAAGAGAGTAGTGTAGCTGCAGAAATAGCACAAAAACTTGTCGATATTGCAAGTGAAATCAGACGCTTAGATGATACAGACATCCAAGAAGCAGTCTCAACACGACTTCTTATCTATGCAGCAAAACTGATAGTCAAAGGTTTTGACCCCTACCAAGCATGTATGCACTCTATTGTTGAATCACTTAGTGATGAAGAGGATGTGTTAGAGGTATTAGAAAAACTCATAATCCTCCACTTTCCAAAGCGTTCCGATGTCTAAATTTACTACGTTAAAAGAGAAATATCCTCCTGGTGATTTTGGTATTTGGATTATTATCTATGTTGAGCTTATTACTTTTGGACTCTTTTTTATAGGGTATGCAATTTCTAGAAGAACAAATATAGAGATGTTCAATACCTCACAACTGATGCTCAACCAAACATCGGGATTTATCAACACTTTTATTTTAATTAGCAGTAGTTATTTGGTTGCCAAAGGTATTTACAATATGCGGACAATGACCCAAGACAGCATAAAAGAATCCAATACAAAAGCTTCCAAATGGCTTGCCTTTGCTATCGTTTGTGGGGTAGCTTTCTTGTTTATTAAAATATCTGAATTTTATCATATCTTTAATCAGGGTATAACATTGAGTACAAACAAGTTTTTTATGTTTTATCTATTGCTTACCCTGTTTCATTTTATGCATGTATTGTTAGGAACCATCATCCTTTTTAATATACGTCAACGCACAAAAATTGCAGGCTACACACCAGATGATTACCGAGGATTCGAGTCAGGTGCATCTTATTGGCATATGGTTGATTTATTATGGATTGTACTTTTTCCACTTGTATATATCATAAGATAAGGATAAAAATGAAAACGAAAATAAAAAGAACTTTGGAATATATATGGATATTTTTAATCATACTTACCATTTTTGCTTATTTGTTAGGGTATCTTAAATTAATCAGTACTTCACTGGTTGGAGTGTTACTCCTGACTACATTTATCAAAGGTGCTTTGGTTAGTGATTATTTCATGGGGCTAAAAGGTGTTGCAGGTAAATATAGATTCATCCCTGTCATTTGGCTCAGTGTAGTTATTATATTGATTGGTATAGCATATTATCTTCCTGCACCTATGACACACTAAAGATACAATTTACCATAGAACTTAATCATTCTATGGAATGTCTGGAGCATCTATCTCCTCACCCAAAAAAGCATAATTTTTTCCTATGCGTGCAACAGGTTTAAATGCAATCGTTAAATGTTCTTTATCTGTAATGACTGCATCATCAACAAATATCTGCTTTACATTAAGCACCAAAGGAATAGTAGCACCACCTCCCAAGTCTATCTCTTGATTGAAGTCACAAAAATATGCTGTAGGTACTCCTTTTATCATGGGAGGATAGCCTTCCACACTGCGTGTAGTTTGAATATCAAACATCTCAGCTTCACTTAGCTCTTTATCGAGTCCTTTTGAAGAGAAGTGCATCTTTTCAAGGTCTTTCTCTTCCACCATACAGATGGTACATTTTTTATGCTTTCTTATATTTTCTAAAGTATCCTTAGGTGTCCCATCTGCCTTATGCCCCACTGAAATCAATACAGAAGCAGGACTAGAAGATAGTCCTATAAAGTAAGAAAATGGTGCAACATTGACTACCCCAGCATCTTCAGTCACTACCCATGCAATCGGTCTGGGGATGATGGTTTGTGCCATCAACTTATAGGTTTCGTTTACTGTTTTATCTTTATTCAAATTAAATAACATTTTTTACCTTCCATGGTTTTGGTGATTCTATTTTAGCTAAAGAGTCTATCCACTCTTTTAAAGTATTTAGCTCTTCTTTTGAAAATTTATCTTTGAATGCAGGCATCATCATATTGTTAAATTTTTTCCATTTTCCCTGACTACCATTTTGAATCACCTCTATAACTTCTTTTGTACCATTTTTTGCTATGTTTTTGAAAGATGGTCCAACCTTGTCTTTATCTATAGTATGACAATTGAGACAACCATTCTTACGTATAAGCTGTTCACCTTTAGGTAAAGCATCAAAGGCTGATTTTGCCTGCATTTCTCTAAGGAATACTTGCTGATCATAAAACATAACCATATACTCTGCAATAGCTTTAAGCTCATCTTGTGTGACATTTCCTTTTTGAGAAGGCATTACCCCATAAGATTTAAGACTCTCTTCATCACAGTAAGATTTCTCTTTACTTGGATTAATAACATAATCTTGTACAAAAGGAATAAACTTTTCCATTTTATCCTGATCATTGTCAATTTTCATAAAATCTTTCAGATGAAACACCACCGCCATCATAGGTGGTGCTTTTTCATCTTCATAAGTATCTGGAGGCATTTTCAGATTATGACATACTGCACATTTTTCTTTGATAAGCATTTCACCATTATATTGTTCTTTCTTTGCTTCAGAACCACAACCCAAAAGTAGTAGTGTCATACATAGTCCTATTATATAGTGCATGCTTTTCCTTTAAAAAAGTTTTTTTGCTTTATCCCAAAGGCTAATTTTTTCTATCTCTTCTACCTCTTCCTCTTCTTCACTATAATATTCTGAAGGAAGTTTATTTTCTTCTGTCCCATCAACATTGACTACATTGAGTTCAGGGTGTATAAGTTCTCTAAGTTTTTTCTGTACGACCATCTTAGTGGTCATTAAACTCATAGCACATCCATGACAGGCACCAGTAAGTTCTATATATACGATGCCATCGTGTACTCCAAGAAGTTTTATGGCTCCACCATGAGACTGTACATATTCGTTAACCGTAGGTAAGTGATGTTTCACTGCTTCATAAATATCTTTATCTGAAAATGTCATACATAATCCTTTATTATAAATATTATAAGTAAATAGAATATAGTATTCTTTTCCTTAAATAAGACTAAATATCTCCTATTTAAGCTCTTTTAACTGTCTACTGATATAAAAACCCCACAATAACAGTCCTATACTCAAAAAATATATAACCATATAACTACCTACATATTTCAAAATTATTCCTCCCAATACAGGGAAAAAAAGTCCTAAAGAACTAATATTCGTCTGTAGTGCAGTATAAACAGGTCGTTTCTCCTCTGGTGCTATCTCTATCACTAGATTCATACCTGAAATATTAAATCCATCCAAAGCTATACCAAAAAGAAAAAAAATCAAAGCATAGACATATATATTTGTAGCAAACAGTGCAATCATAAAAGCTGCAATCATAAAGAGAAAACTCAAAGAGAGCATTTTTTCATAGTCATGAATCTTTCTCCATAAAAAAGTACTTCCTATAATACTACCTAGCATCTGCACAGTAATAAATCCACCCAGCATCCAACCCGTTAAAGTAAAAGTACTATTGGCATTTAAAATCACAAACGGCATAGAAAGAAAATAACTAAAACTAAGAAATATCGCAAGAATTTGTTGCTGAAGTCTTTTATCTTTTTTTAGTGTTATCATTGCATTTTTTATAAATGTTTTAAAATGTTTCTCTTTAATAGAAACATTCTCTTTCTCAGGCTCTTCTATCGTTACAAATGTCACAAAACCTATAATCATAAAAGCACTACTCACCATAAAAAGATACGCATAATTTAATGGTGCATCATAATGATTTAAAACATACCCTGCTACCCCACCACTTATAATAGATGCTATGGAACCTGCAATACTTCTATTTGCCATGGTTTTTCCACGATACTTTTTAGAAAAAAGTTTTGCTTGAAGTTCTTTAAAGTAGATAGCACCAAATCCAGCAGTAAATGAAAAGAAAAAAAGCCCCAAACCGATAAAAAAAAGTGTCAAAGGTTTATTACTATCACCAATAAAATAAATACTTGCACCTATACTAAACCATGCAATCCAACGAAAGAAAAAAACTTTCCCTAAGTAAGGTAATACCCTCTTATATGCCTGTGCATGAAAAGCTGCATAAAGCTGTATAGTAATGGCACCTCCGCGAAGCAATGACGCAAAGATACCTACAATAATCACAGAGTCACTAAAATGGTGTACCATCAAAGGTAAAATAGTAGAAGGCTCTGCAATAGTAATCGCCAAAGCCAAGAAAAAAGCATGTGTTACATTTTTAGTATTATTTTTAGGGTCATCAATTTTAAACATAGATGATCTTTATACACAGAGAAGAACATATTTTAGCCATAGATTTTATTGTAAAATTCATATTTTATTAACCTTTATATTTCCTAAATAACATCTGCAAACACTTACTGTGAAATGTAACCATCGGTATTCTTTCTTTATATTTTTCCAAACTTTCTTTTTACTTCCATCTCTTCAAAAATAAGTACCATACCTACTATAAATAGCATTTCCACTGGTGCAACAAGAGTAATGAATGTCGGACTTCCAAGCAGATGTACCCACCCTAAGGGTAGTAATGTCAATCCAAAAAGCATAGGATGACGCATACAACCAAAAATGCCAGAGGTAACCAGTCTATTGGTTTCTAATCTTGGGATATTTCCTACTCTTCCCTTGCTTAACTCCCTACCACCATTTGCTGCGGCACGAAATCCCAATGCCAGTACAATAATTCTCATAGTCCCTGTAATATATGCTGGCACTTAAATTACTATATCAACTTTATACAATAATCTATCAAGTGTATCTATACACCTTGTGTCGTATCAAACACTCTAATATGTAATCTGTCACTATAATAAAAATTATGTTTCATACAGAACTCAAAAACAGCTTTGTCATTATGCCAGATGGTATCTCTACTCTCACCCACTGGCATACAATAGACAGCTAGGTTTGGAAGTATCTCACGTATACTGTTGATTTCACTAATCGCTGTTGTTTCAACCAATTTTGCATCAATAGTAAACTTTAAAAAAGCCTCTTTTGCATATTTTTGTATATTTAACAATGCCTGTTTATGAATACGTTTTTGTTCTGATTCACCTGAGTTAGCAAGTTTTAATGAAAGGGCAAAGATACAAGACTTATAGGCAGGGTATTTTTCAAAATCTAGCTCAATAGTTCCATTGGTTTCAAAGGTGATTTGTACATCTTGAGAAACCAACCACTCCACAACATTATAAAAGACTTCATCTTTGGCATACATCAGTGGCTCTCCACCTGTAATGACCATATTTGGGATATACCCTATTTTATTAAATTCATTTTCAAGATATGTTATTAAGGTATCGGCAGAATTAACCTTTTGCCATGAAGAGGAAAAGTGTCCATCTACAGCAAAGTAAGTGTCACACCCTAAACGTACTTCACCTTCTACTTCATAAGATGCACCAAAGCCAGGACAGCTCAAATTACAGCCACCAGTACGTAAGAAGTAAGAAGGTACACCTGCGTATTTCCCCTCACCCTGAATAGAAAAAAACTGTTCAGTCAAATAAAACATTAGCCACCAGTCTCGTAAAATGCTCTTGTAGAGATTTCTCTATCTTCTTGTTCTTCTTCACTCCAGCGATTCTCTTTTGGCTTGTCTTTAAGTACTTTGGCAAGTACATCTGCTGCACCTTGAATATCTCCACTTTTAACTGATGCTGCAATACTAAGTGCTTCATCAAAATAGAGACATGGAATAAGATTGCCTTCTGCAGTTAAACGTATACGGTTACAGTTTTCACAGAAATCATGTTTATGCGGATCGATAAGTCCAAATTCATAATCTAACTCTTCTATATAATAATTAAATGAAGGACTAGCCCCTTCACGCCCAAGAGCTTTTATGGTATAACCCTCTTTTACCTTTTCAAGTATTTCTCTACCATGCATACCTTCTATCTCTTGGTTGGCATGTGCATTTTCCA
>Ga0256824_10000395_pt1 | contig 16619 bp, 10 predicted proteins | sample CV67metaG_FD_191570 | JGI IMG/M metagenome (GOLD analysis project Ga0256824, IMG submission 191570) | Hydrothermal vent microbial communities from East Pacific Rise, Pacific Ocean - CV67 | ecosystem: Environmental > Aquatic > Marine > Hydrothermal vents | place: Pacific Ocean: East Pacific Rise...
AATATTTCTTTAGAATTTATAGGGATAGATTTAAATGCTCCTAAGAACGTAAAGTACAAATGGTTTTTGAAAGGTTTTAGCAGTAAATGGTCTGCTCCGTCTTCTCGAACATTCTTAAACTTTACAAATTTGGACCCAAAAAACTATGAGTTAAAAATCATTAGTTCAAGCGATAATAAGACATGGAGTGATAGTCCGTTAATTATTCATTTTAAAATTAAACCTCCCTTTTGGTTAAATCCTTGGTTTATTGCTTTATCCCTTTTAGGTTTAGTTTTGATTGTGTTACTAATTATAAGATGGAAATTCAAAAAGCTAATAAAAACACAAGAAATACTGGAGCATAAAATAAAAAAAGCGACCCAGGTAATAGAAGAGGAAAAGGAAAAAATTGAAGTTCAAAGCTCTCAAATTTACATTCAAAAAGAGCACATAGAAGAGCAACACAAAGAAATTAAACAAAGTATTGATTATGCACAACTAATACAGGAAGCTGCTTTACCAGAAAAAAAGATAACAGATTATATAGCGGACTCTTTTTTACTTTATCAACCAAGAGATATTGTTAGTGGCGATTTTTATTGGTGGGAAGAAAAAGACGACACCCTTCTTTTTTGTGTAGCTGATTCTACAGGTCATGGAATACCAGGCGCTTTTATTTCTTTAATCGGAACAATTCTTTACAATGAAATCTTTCATTCTAAAAACATTGTTTTGCCCAATGAAATATTGGACGAACTAAATAAAACACTACAAATAACACTGGAACAACATTTACCTAATCCAAAAATTAAAGATGGAATGGATTTATCTTTTTGTTCTTACAATAGAAAAGAACAGAAGTTATATTTCTCTGGAGCTCAAAACCCTGTTTGGATTGTAAGGCACTCAACAGAACAACTAATTGTTAATGGAGAAAAAACAACTCCTAACTTTACAAACGAGAATCAAGTATCAAACCTATTTGAAATAAAAGGAGATAAGCAACCAATAGGATTGCATGCAACCAAGCAAACTCCATTTACCCTACATCAAATTGAAGTATTGGAAGGTGACGAAATATACTTATTTACCGATGGTTATGCCGATCAATTTGGAGGGAGTAATAATAAAAAATTTATGTCGAAAAGGTTTAAAAAGTTACTGACTCAAAACCAAAATCAACCCATGAGTAAAGTCAAAAAATTAGTTGACTTAAACTTTATAACATGGAAAGGAAAGGAAGTTCAAATAGACGATGTTTGTGTGGTTGGAATTCGAATCTAAAAAAAGCCAGTAATAGACGAATCTAAAACTGGCTTATACTCTAAAACGACTATTGTTAACTTACGTTTCCTCCTGCTATAACATCTTTGGTTGGTGAAACAAATGACAACTCTCCTTTTTCATTTTCTGCCATTAGAATCATTCCTTGAGACTCTACTCCTCTAATTTTTCGAGGAGCAAGGTTGATCAAAATCGAAACTTTTTGTCCGATTACTTCTTCTGCTGTATAGTGTTCTGCAATACCAGACACAACCGTTCTTTTGTCTAATCCTGTATCGACAGTTAACTTTAATAATTTTTTTGCTTTCTTAACTTTTTCTGCTTCAATAATCTCCCCTACTCTAATGTCTAGCTTTGTAAAATCTTCAAATCCTACTGTTTCTTTTTGTTCAGGAAACTCAACTTCTACTTCTTGAGAATTCGCTAGTTTTTCGACCTGTAATTCGATTTGAGCGTTGTCAATTTTAGAAAACAACAACGTCGATTCTCCAATTTTATGCCCCACCTTAATTAAATCATCCTTTCCTATTGAATTCCAATCTAACTGAGGAAGACCAATCATGTCTCTCAATTTTTGAGTAGTAAAAGGTAAAAAAGCTTCAAAAGCAATTGTCAAATTAGCTGTAATCTGAGTTGCTATATTCATAATTGTTTTTACACGCTCTTCATCTGTTTTAATCAATCGCCAAGGCTCTGTGTCTGCCAAGTATTTATTCCCGAGACGAGCCATATTCATAGCCTCACCCATTGCTTCTCTAAAACGGTAAGCTTCTACTGATTTTTTAATTTTATTTGGTAATGTCTTTAATTCTTCTAATACTTCTTTATCAAAATCGGTTAATTCTCCTCTTTGCGGAACTACACCATCATAATATTTTTGAGTCAATACTAAAGTACGATTCACAAAGTTTCCAAAAACGGCTACCAACTCATTATTATTTCTCGATTGAAAATCTTCCCAAGTAAAATCACTATCTTTTGACTCTGGCATTATAGACGTTAATGCATAACGCAACGCATCTTGTTGACCTTTAAAATCTTCTAAATATTCATGTCCCCAAACAGCCCAATTTCTTGAAGTACTCAATTTTTTACCTTCCAAATTCAAAAACTCATTAGCTGGAACATTGTTCGGTAATATATGATCTCCAAATGTTTTTAATAAAATAGGGAAAATAATTGTATGAAATACAATGTTGTCTTTAGCTAAAAAATGAACCAACTTAGTGTCTTCAGACTTCCAATAAGGCTCCCAATCTTTTCCATTGTCTTTTGCCCATTGTTTGGTTGCCGAAATATACCCAAGTGGAGCATCAAACCAAACATATAATACTTTACCATCTGCATCTTTCAACGGAACTTTCACCCCCCAGTCCAAATCTCTAGTCATTGCTCTTTCGTGCAAACCTCCATCAATCCAACTCATACATTGGCCAACCACTTGGTTTTTCCACTCTTTAGGATTGTGGTGTTGTTTTCCATCTAAAACCCCATCTTTCACCCAAGATTTTAACCACTCTTCATGTTCTCCCATAGGTAGATACCAATGAGAGGTTTCTTTAAGAATAGGCGTTTTTCCACTCAGTGTTGAAACGGGATTTACTAGTTCCAATGGACTTAAATCTGATCCACATTTTTCACATTGATCACCATAAGCTCCTTCTGCACTACACTTTGGGCAGTCTCCAGTTATGTATCGATCTGCCAAAAACTGTTTGTATTCTTCGTCGTAATATTGTTCTGACGTTTTTTTTACAAAAGCTCCTTTTTCTTCAAGTTCTTTAAAATAATTAGCAGCAGTTTCTTTGTGTAACTCAGAAGATGTTCTGTGAAAAATATCGAAGCTAATTCCTAAATCAGAAAACACTTGTTTATTCATCTTATGATATCGATCAACAATCTCTTGAGGAGTCGTCTTATCTTTTTTAGCTCTTAATGTTATAGCAGCTCCATGTTCATCCGAACCACAAACAAAAGCGACATCTTCATTGTTTAAACGCATAAATCGAGCATAGATATCTGCAGGAATATATACGCCTGCCAAATGCCCTAAATGTAATGGTCCATTTGCGTAAGGAAGCGCTGCTGTAATTGTGTATCTTTTCGGATTATTCATAATGCTTATTTTTTTATAAAAGGCTATGCTAATATTATTGTCAAAGTAATTCCAAACAAATATTAAACAAGACTATTTTCAACTCGGTTTAATATTTGATTGGAATTGACAAAGATACTTAACCCTTTTGTTTTTGATAAATAATATTTGAATTAATTTATTGAAGCAAAAAAAAGGTCTTTCATTTCTGAAAGACCTTTTATCTTAAGTATTGTTTAGTATAAAATAATTATTCTTCAATAACTACTTCACTATCTTCTGATTTTGGTGATACCGTCATCGATTGGAAATAATCAAGTCCTGTTCCTGCTGGTATTTTATGACCAACAATTACATTCTCTTTTAATCCTAATAAATGATCTTCTTTCCCTCCAACAGCAGCAAGGTTAAGTACCTTAGTTGTTTCTTGGAACGAAGCAGCAGATATGAAACTATCCGTTTGTAATGAAGCTCTTGTAATTCCTTGCAACATTGGTATTGCAGTACCTGGAACAGCATTTCTAGCAGAAACAGATTTCTTTCCGTTTCTTTTTAGCATAGAGTTTTCATCTCTTAACTTACGAGCTGAAACAATTTGTCCAGCACTTAAGCTTTGAGAATCTCCAGCTTCTTCAATTACTTTCTTACCCCAAAGTTTATTATTCTCTTGTATAAACTCCCATTTATTAACAGAAGATTTTTCTAAGAATATTGTATCTCCAGCATCAGCGATTTCAACTTTACGCATCATTTGACGTACTATTACCTCAAAGTGCTTATCATTAATTTTCACCCCTTGCAGACGATATACTTCTTGTATTTCATTTACAATATACTCTTGAACAGCAGTTGGTCCTTTAATTGCTAAAATATCTTTAGGAGTTGTAGCTCCTTCCGATAAGTTTTGACCAGCTCTTACAAAGTCATTTTCTTGAACTAAGATATGTCTAGAAAGAGGAACTAAATATTTAGTTACTTCTCCAGTTTTAGCTTCAATAATAACCTCTCTGTTACCTCTTTTGATTTTACCATAAGAAACAACACCATCAATTTTAGCTACTACAGCTGGATTAGATGGGTTACGCGCTTCAAACATTTCTGTTACACGAGGAAGTCCCCCTGTAATATCTCCAGACTTACCAGACTTACGAGGTATTTTAACTAAAATCTCTCCTGTAGTAATTGCATCACCTTCTTTTACAACAACGTGTGCATCTACTGGTAAACTAAATGATTTTAAAGTTTCTCCTTTTTTGTTTACAACTAAAATAGTAGGAACATTCTTTTTCCTTCTGTTTTCTTTAATTACAATTTCAGAGAATCCTGTTTGCTCATCTACTTCTTCACGATATGTTTCTCCAGAGATTAAGTTTTCAAACTCAATTTTCCCTTCAGCATCAGAAATTATTACCGCATTATATGGATCCCACTTACAAATAACATCACCTTTCTTAATAGAAGCATTGTTAGTTGCTGTAAAATGTGCACCATAAGGAATATTGTTTGTAGCTAATACTTGGTTTGTTTTGCTATCCAAAATTCTCATTTCGGCAGCACGACCAATTACAACTTCAACTTCATTTCCTTCTTCATCAGTTTTAGTAACTGTTTTTAACTCATCTATTTCTAATTTACCACTAAACTTAGCAGCAATAGTAGATTCATCAGCAATATTAGAAGCTGTACCCCCAACGTGGAATGTACGTAATGTTAACTGAGTTCCTGGTTCTCCAATCGATTGAGCTGCAATAACTCCAATAGAATCACCTCTTACTGCCATATGTCTAGTAGCAAGGTTACGTCCATAACATTTTGCACAAACACCTCTCGTGTTTTCACATGTCAATACAGAACGAACTTCAACTTCTTCAATACCTGCAGCATCAATTAGCGCAGTTTGAATTTCTTTAATCTCAACTCCTTCAGGAACGATAATTTCTCCTGTTTCAGGATGTTCAATATCATTTAATGATACACGTCCTAAAATTCTATCAGCTAAGCTTTCAACGATATCTTCGTTTTTCTTAAGTGCTGTAGCTGTTAAACCTCTTAAAGTTCCACAATCAACAGTATTAACTACTACATCTTGTGCTACATCTACTAATCTTCTTGTTAAGTAACCTGCATCGGCTGTCTTAAGTGCTGTATCGGCCAAACCTTTACGGGCACCGTGAGTAGATATAAAGTACTCCAAAATTGATAATCCTTCCTTAAAGTTAGATAAAATTGGATTTTCAATAATATCTTGACCTCCACCTGATCCAGATTTTTGAGGTTTTGCCATAAGCCCCCTCATTCCAGATAACTGACGAATTTGTTCTTTAGATCCCCTTGCTCCAGAATCCATCATCATATAGATAGAATTGAAACCTTGTTGATCTTTTTTCAAGAAATCCATCAAAATATGTGTCAATCTTGAATTGGTATGTGTCCAAATATCAATAATTTGATTATAACGCTCATTATTTGTAATAAGACCCATGTTATAATTCATCTTAACTTCTTCTACTTGAGCTTCAGCTTTAAGAACCATATCTTTTTTCTCATCAGGAATAACTACATCCCCTAAGTTGAAAGATAAACCTCCTTTAAATGCCATTGTATAACCTAGATTTTTTATATCATCTAAGAAATTTGCTGCTGTCGGAACGTTCGTTACTTTTAAGATATCACTAATAATATCTCTTAAAGCTTTCTTTGTTAAAACTTCATTAATAAATCCAGCTTCAGCAGGAACTAACTCATTAAATAAAACTCTACCAGTGGTAGTTTCTATCATTTTAGTTACTTGCTCTCCATCAACTACATCTTGAGTTTTAACTTTTATAGTCGCATGCAAATCGATTGCACCCTCATTATAAGCTATTTCAACCTCTTCAGGTGAGTAGAACATTTTACCTTCTCCTTTAACAACTAATTCTGGTGTTGTTTTTCTAATTTTGGTCATGTAATAAAGACCCAAAACCATATCCTGAGATGGTACTGCAATAGGTGCTCCATTTGCAGGATTCAAAATATTGTGAGAAGCTAATAATAACATTTGAGCTTCTAAAACAGCTGCATTTCCTAAAGGTAAATGAACTGCCATTTGATCTCCATCAAAATCGGCATTAAATGCTGTACACACTAATGGGTGTAACTGAATTGCTTTACCTTCAATCAATGTTGGTTGAAATGCTTGAATACCTAAACGGTGAAGTGTTGGTGCTCTATTCAGTAATACAGGATGTCCTTTAATTACGTTTTCTAATATATCCCAAACTACAGGCTCTTTTTTATCTACAATTTTCTTAGCAGATTTTACTGTTTTTACAATCCCACGTTCTATCATCTTACGAATGATAAATGGTTTGAAAAGTTCAGCAGCCATATCTTTAGGCAATCCACATTCGTGTAATTTTAATGTTGGTCCAACAACAATTACCGAACGAGCAGAATAATCAACCCTTTTCCCTAATAAATTCTGACGGAAACGACCTTGTTTCCCTTTCAAACTATCAGATAAAGATTTTAATGGTCTATTCTTGTCTGTTTTTACAGCACTTGATTTTCTTGAGTTATCGAATAAAGAATCAACAGATTCTTGCAACATACGTTTTTCGTTACGTAAAATTACTTCTGGTGCTTTTATTTCGATTAATCGTTTCAAACGATTATTTCTAATAATAACTCTTCTATATAAATCATTTAAATCAGAAGTTGCAAATCTACCTCCATCTAATGGAACCAATGGTCTCAAATCTGGTGGAATTACAGGTACAGTTTTAACAATCATCCATTCTGGACGGTTTTCTATACGTGTATTTGCGTCAATTAAAGCTTCTATAACTTTAAGACGTTTTAATGCTTCATTCTTACGTTGCTGAGATGTTTCAGTATTTGCTTTATGACGTAATTCGTAAGAAAGTTTTTCTAACTCTAAACGTTTTAAAAGCTCTTCTAATGCTTCAGCTCCCATTTTAGCAATAAACTTATTAGGATCATTATCTTCTAAATGTCTATTTTCTTTTGGTAAAGCATCTAAGATATCTAAATACTCTTCTTCAGTCAAGAAATCTAAACGCTCTAAAGGTTCCCCTTCAGCATTAGATACTCCACCTCCGCTTATTACAACATATCTTTCGTAATAAATTATTTGATCTAATTTCTTAGTTGGTAAACCTAAAAGGTAACCAATTTTGTTTGGTAATGAACGGAAGTACCAGATATGAGCAACAGGAACAACTAATGAGATATGTCCCATACGTTCTCTTCTTACTTTCTTCTCAGTAACTTCAACACCACATCTATCACATACGATACCTTTGTAACGAATTCTCTTGTATTTACCACAATGACATTCGTAATCTTTTACAGGACCAAAAATTCTTTCACAGAATAATCCATCACGCTCAGGCTTGTATGTTCTATAATTAATTGTCTCAGGCTTTAATACTTCTCCATGTGATTTTTCTAAAATCATTTCAGGAGATGCAAGACTGATGGTTATTTTGCTAAATCTACTTGATACTTTCGATTCTTTTCTATAAGCCATATATTATATTATTTCGTTGTAAAACAACAATTTTTATATTAATAAATAAATCAAATAAGAACCAAAGAGCTAAATGTCTTTGGTTCTTAATTTAATTTAACTTAATGTTATGTTCAATGCTAATCCACTCAACTCGTTCAATAATACATTGAATGATTCAGGAATTCCTGGTGTTGGTAAATTATGACCTTTTACAATTGCTTCATAAGCTTTTGCTCTACCAATTACATCATCAGATTTAACTGTCAAAATTTCTTGTAAGATATTAGATGCTCCATAAGCCTCTAATGCCCAAACTTCCATTTCTCCAAAACGCTGACCACCAAACTGAGCTTTACCTCCTAATGGTTGTTGAGTAATTAATGAATAAGGTCCAATAGAACGAGCATGCATTTTATCATCAACCATATGGCTTAGCTTAATCATGTAAATGATTCCAACTGTTGCCGGTTGATCAAAACGATCTCCTGTTCCACCATCATAAAGATACGTTTTACCATCTCTTTCAATTCCTGCTTCATCTGTATAGTCATGAATTTGTTGCATACTAGCACCATCAAAAATAGGTGTAGAAAATTTCTTTCCTAACTTATCTCCAGCCCAAGCAAGAACAGTTTCATAAATCTGACCTAAGTTCATACGAGAAGGTACACCAAGTGGATTTAAAACAATATCAACTGGGGTTCCATCTTCTAAATAAGGCATATCTTCTTCACGTACAATACGTGCTACAATACCTTTATTTCCGTGACGACCCGCCATTTTATCTCCAACTTTAAGCTTACGTTTCTTCGCTAAATAAACTTTTGCTAATTTAATAATACCATTTGGCAATTCATCACCAACAGATATTCTAAATTGTCTTCTCTTATGCTTACCTAAAATCTCAGTAGCTTTTAAACTAAAGTTATGTAAAACAACTTCAACTAAAGCATCAATTTCTTCATCACCTGTCCAACCTTTAGGGTTGATATGTAAGAAATCTAAATCTTTTAAGTTTTTCTCAGTAAATTTAACTCCCTTTTTAAGAACTTCTTCTTTATAGTTATTAAATACTCCCTTAGATTTTTTATCTCCAACTATTTCTCTAATCTTTTCAATCAAAATGCTTTTAAGTCCATTGACTTCAACATTCATCTCTTTTTCGATTTGAGCTAACAATGGTTTGTCTGCTGCTTTAGATTTTCTATCTTTTACTGATTTAGCAAATAACTTTTTGTTAATTACTACACCTCTAGTAGATGGAGAACATTTTAAAGAAGCATCTTTTACATCTCCAGCTTTATCACCAAAGATTGCTCTTAAAAGTTTTTCTTCTGGAGAAGGATCACTTTCTCCCTTAGGAGTAATTTTTCCAATAAGAATATCACCAGGTTTAACCTCTGCTCCAATTCTTATAATTCCATTTTCATCTAAGTCTTTAGTTGCTTCCTCACTTACGTTAGGAATATCAGCTGTTAACTCTTCGATACCTCTTTTTGTATCTCTAACTTCTAAAGAGTACTCATCGATATGAATAGATGTAAATACATCTTCTTTAACAATTCTTTCAGAAATAACAATCGCATCCTCAAAGTTATATCCTTTCCAAGGCATAAATGCAACTTTAAGATTTTGTCCTAAAGCTAATTCTCCTTTTTGAGTACCGTAACCTTCAACTAAAACATCTCCTTTAGTTAACTTCTGACCTTTAACAACTAAAGGTTTTAAAGTTATAGATGTTCCTTGATTTGTTTTTCTATTCTTTATTAATTTGTAAATTTTAACGTCTTCCTCAAAACGAACTAATTTTTGTTCATGAGATAAATCGTATTTTACATGTATTTCGTTAGCATCTACATATACCACTTCACCTGTTCCTTCTGCATGGTGAAGGACTCTAGAGTGTCTTGCGATCAACTCTTCAATTCCTGTTCCAACAATAGGAGAAGTAGGTTTCAATAACGGTACTGCTTGACGCTGCATGTTAGATCCCATCAAGGCTCTATTTGCATCATCGTGCTCCAAGAAAGGAATACAAGACGCAGCAATAGAAGCAATCTGGTTAGCTCCAACATCTATATAATTAATATCTTTAGGTAAAGACATTGGATAATCTCCTTCGAAACGAGTTTTAACACGCTCTGTTAAGAAATTACCTTTTTCATCAGTTTTAGCAATAGATTGAGCGATATTCATATTATCCTCTTCTTCTGCTGTCATGTAAATAGGATCTTCATCTATTACAACTACACCGTCTCTTACCTCTCTATAAGGAGTTTCAATAAAACCTAATTTATTCACTTTCGCATAAACTGCTAATGAAGAAATAAGTCCAATATTTGGTCCCTCTGGAGTTTCAATAGTACATAATCTTCCGTAGTGAGTGTAGTGAACATCTCTTACCTCAAATCCTGCTCTTTCTCTCGATAAACCACCTGGTCCAAGAGCTGATAATCTACGCTTATGCGTAACCTCTGCAAGTGGATTCGTTTGATCCATAAATTGAGACAATTGATTTGTTCCAAAAAATGAATTAATTACAGCTGATAATGTTTTTGCATTAATCAAATCAATAGGAGTAAAAACTTCGTTATCTCTAACGTTCATTCTTTCTCTAATTGTTCTAGCCATACGAGCTAAACCAACTCCAAATTGATTGTGTAATTGTTCTCCTACTGTTCTTACACGTCTATTACTTAAGTGATCGATATCATCTACATCAGTTTTAGAATTAACTAACTTGATTAGATATTTAACAATCGATATAATATCGTTTTTAGTTAAAACTCTTTGTTCTAATGACTCTGTAAGATCTAATTTTTTATTTATTCTATAACGACCAACTTCACCTAAATCGTAACGTTGTTCAGAAAAGAAAAGTTTATCGATAACACCTCTAGCCGTTTCTTCATCTGGCGGTTCAGCGTTACGCAATAATCTATATATATATTCAACTGCCTCTTTTTCAGAGTTAGAAGTATCTTTTTGTAGCGTGTTATAAATGATAGAAAAATCACCTGAGTTAATATCTTCTTTATGAAGAATAATTGTTTTAACTCCTGCATCTAAAATCATTTCCATGTGATCTTTTTCAAGAATCACTTCACGATCTATAATAACTTCGTTTCTTTCGATAGATACAACTTCTCCTGTATCTTCATCAACGAAATCCTCTACCCATGTTTTTAATACACGAGCTGCTAATTTTCTTCCTTCTATCTTTTTAAGTCCAGTCTTTGTAACTTTAACTTCGTCAGCAAGGTCAAAAATTTCTAAAATGTCTTTATCACTTTGGTAACCAATAGCACGAAATAGTGTAGTTACCGGTAATTTCTTTTTACGATCGATATAGGCATACATAACACTATTAATGTCTGTTGCGAATTCAATCCAAGAACCTTTGAAAGGTATTACTCTAGCAGAGTATAATTTTGTTCCATTTGCATGGCGACTTTGTCCAAAGAATACCCCTGGAGATCTATGCAATTGAGAAACGATAACTCTTTCAGCTCCGTTTACAACAAAAGATCCTTTTGGTGTCATGTAAGGAATAGTACCAAGATAAACCTCTTGAACTATTGTCTCAAAATCTTCATGTTCTTCATCTGTACAATAAAGCTTTAATACAGCTTTTAAAGGTACAGCGTAAGTCAATCCTCTTTCTACACACTCATCGACTGTGTAACGTGGTGGATCAATAAAATAATCAAGAAATTCCAATACAAATTGGTTTCTTGTATCCGTTATAGGAAAGTTTTCTGAAAAAACTTTGAATAAACCTTCATCGGAACGATTTTCTGGTGTGGTTTCTAATTGAAAAAACTCTTGAAAAGATTTCAATTGAACATCTAAAAAATCTGGATAGTCAGAGCGATGCATACTTGATGCGAAGTTGACTCTTTTTGGAATATTAGTTTCGGTTGCCAAGGCTTAAATGTTTAAATTAAACAAATGTTAAATACTTTATTTGTGTAGAAATAGAATCTCTAATATACACAAAAGGGTTTAGGTACATTCCGTCAGACGGAAGTACCTAAACCTAAATTGTAATAGTTATGTAATTACTTAACTTCTACTTCTGCACCTACTTCTTCAAGAGCAGTTTTTAAAGCATCCGCTTCGTCTTTAGAAACACCTTCTTTAATGTTAGCTGGAGCTGAATCTACTAATTCTTTAGCTTCTTTAAGTCCTAAACCACATAGTTCTTTTACCGCTTTAACAACTTTTAATTTAGCTGCACCTGCTGCTTTAAGAACAACATCAAATTCAGTTTTTTCTTCAGCTGCATCAGCACCTCCTCCACCTGCTGCTACTGCTACTGCTGCTGCTGCTGGTTCGATTCCGTACTCATCTTTTAAGATTGTTGCTAATTCGTTTACTTCTTTTACAGTTAAGTTTACTAAACTTTCTGCCATAGCTTTGATATCCGCCATAATAATTTATTTTAGTACTTTCGTACTTGTTTGGTTTTACTAATTAAATTTAATTCTTGTTTTATCTTTCAGATAAAGTTTTCACTAGTCCTGCAATAGTTCCGCCTCCAGACTGAAGAGCTGACAATACATTCTTAGCAGGCGATTGAAGTAATCCAATTACTTCACCAATCATTTCATCTTTAGACTTGATGTCTACAAGAGTTTGTAATTGATCGTCTCCTATATATACTGTTTCTTCAACGTAGGCTGCTTTTAAAATCGGCTTATCATTTTTCTTACGAAATTCTTTAATGATTTTTGCCGGCGCATTTCCTACCTCTGCAAACATAATTGCTGTTGGACCAGCCAAAACATCATACATTTCTGCAAGGTCTTTACCTTCAACTTTCTCCATTGCTTTTCTAAGCAACGTGTTTTTAACTACGCTCAATTGAACATTTTGTTTGAAACAGGCTCTTCTTAAATCACTAGTAGCTTGCGCCGTTAGTTCTGAAGTGTCTGCAACATAAAATATTCCAGATCCAGCAAGTCTGTCAGTTAAGACCTCAATTGCATTTTGTTTTTCTTCTCTGGTCATGTCTTGTTACATTTTTAGCAGTTACGCCTCAATTGATTTTGATTCTACTTTTATACTTGGACTCATCGTGCTTGAAATTGAAAGGCTCTTAATGTAAGTTCCTTTCGAAGCAGTTGGTTTAAGTTTAATAAGTGTTGAAATCAATTCTTTTGCGTTATCTGCAATTTTTTCTGATTCGAAAGAAGCTTTACCTATAGCAGCATGTATAATTCCGAATTTATCAACTCTAAAGTCAATCTTTCCAGCTTTTACATCTGTTACCGCTTGAGCTACATTCATTGTAACAGTACCAGTTTTTGGATTCGGCATTAATCCTCTAGGTCCTAAAATACGACCTAAAGCACCTACTTTCCCCATAACTGATGGCATAGTGATAATTACATCTATATCAGTCCAACCACCTTTAATTTTGGTGATAAACTCATCTAGACCTACGTAATCAGCACCTGCTTCTAATGCTTCTTTTTCTTTATCAGCTGTACACAACACCAATACTTTTACATCCTTTCCTGTTCCGTGTGGTAAAGATACCGTTCCTCTAACCATTTGGTTAGCCTTACGTGGGTCTACACCCAATCTTACCGCCACATCAATAGAAGAATCAAAGTTAGTTGTTGAAATCTCTTTGATAATTTTTGAAGCTTCGTCCAATGAATATACCTTTTCGCTATCAAATTTAGCTAAGGCTTCTTTTCTCTTCTTCGTCAGTGCCATAATTTTTCTGTTTATTCAGATTATACTTCCCAAGGAGCTTTTCCTTTTACTGTTAACCCCATACTTCTTGCTGTTCCTGCTACCATCTTCATTCCTGAATGAATAGTAAAACAGTTTAAATCAGCCATTTTATCTTCTGCAATAGCTTGAACTTGTTCCCAAGTTACATTACCTACTTTAAGTTTATTAGATTCCGAAGAACCTTTTTTCAACTTTGCTGCTTCCAATAATTGAACTGCAGCTGGAGGTGTTTTTATTACAAAATCAAAAGACTTATCGGAGTATACGGTGATTACAGCAGGCAATACTTTCCCCGCTTTATCTTGAGTTCTAGCGTTAAATTGCTTACAGAACTCCATGATATTTACACCTTTAGCACCTAATGCAGGTCCTACTGGTGGCGAAGGGTTTGCCGCTCCACCTTTAATCTGAAGTTTGATTAATCCACTTACTTCTTTTGCCATTGTTATTTATTTATTACGCGTATTCGTCGGGAAGCTTTAATCGACTAGCACACTATCTTAATTCTCTTTTGTAACTTGTGTGTAGTTAAGTTCTAATGGTGTTTTACGACCAAAAATCTTAACCATTACTTTAAGTTTTTTCTTCTCTTCGTTAATTTCTTCAACTACTCCGTTAAAGTTGTTGAAAGGTCCGTCAATTACTTTAATTGCTTCACCGATAACATAAGGAACATTCATTTCCTCATCAGCTTCAGCAAGTTCATCAACTTTACCTAATATTCTATTTACTTCAGACTCTCTCATAGGTAAAGGATCTCCTCCTTTTTCACCTCCTAAGAATCCGATAATATTATTAGTAGATTGAATAACGTGTTCTACTTCCCCAACAAGAGCAGCTTCGATTAAAACATACCCAGGTAGGTAATTTTTTTCTTTACTGATTTTTTTACCATTACGAATTTGGTAAACTTTCTCTGTAGGAATAAGAATTTGCTCTACGTAGTCTGACAAATTTTGTCTTTCTATTTCAATCTCTAATTGTTCTTTAACCTTCTTTTCTTTTCCGCTAATAGCACGAATCACGTACCATCTTTTTTTCACTTCAGCCATACTTTGTTATTTTGAAGATGAATTAAACATTTCATAAAAATATCCTAATAGACCTCTCCATCCGCTCTCACCTTCCTTAATAGGAGTGATTCCGAATGTATAATCCATTAACCAAATAAATAATGAAATAATAATACATGTAATTAATACCAAAATTGCACTTGACTGCAATTCCTTCCATGTTGGCCAAGATACTTTGTGAAGTAATTCTTCTTTAGCGTCTTTGATATATGTGATAAATTCTGCCACCGTTAAAAATCGATTTAGTTAATATTTTGCACGGGTGGAGAGACTCGAACTCCCGACACCTGGTTTTGGAGACCAGTGCTCTACCAACTGAGCTACACCCGTAATATGACAAAAAGGTTACTCGTCAATTAGACGAGAACCCTTTGCCATTTTTTTATATAGTGTTGTTATTAAGCAACTATTTCAGTAACCTGACCAGCTCCTACTGTTCTACCTCCTTCACGGATAGCAAAACGTAAACCTAAGTCCATTGCAACTGGAGTAATTAACTCAACATCGATAGTTACGTTATCTCCTGGCATAACCATTTCACGTCCCTCACCTAATGTAATTGTTCCTGTAACATCTAACGTTCTAAAGTAAAACTGAGGACGGTATCTGTTATGGAATGGAGTATGACGTCCACCTTCTTCTTTTTTCAATACGTAAACTTCAGCTTTAAATTTAGCATGTGGAGTTACTGATCCAGGCTTAGCGATAACCATACCTCTTTTGATATCAGCTTTATCTACACCTCTCAATAAAAGACCTACGTTTTCACCAGCTCTTCCTTCATCTAATATTTTACGGAACATTTCTACTCCTGTAACTGTAGATGTCATTACTGCGTTATCAGCTTGAAGACCGATAATTTCAACAGCATCACCTGTGTTTATAATTCCAGTTTCGATAGCTCCTGTTGCAACAGTACCACGTCCTGTAATTGAGAATACATCTTCAACAGACATTAAGAATGCTTTTTCAACATCTCTTTCTGGTGTAGGAATCCATGAATCAACTGTATTCATTAAATTCTGAACAGATTCAACCCATTTAGGCTCTCCATTTAAAGCTCCTAAAGCAGAACCAGCAAGAATAGGAGTGTCATTATAATCGTAAGATTCTAATAATTCTTCTAATTCCATTTCAACTAACTCTAACAATTCTTCATCATCTACCATATCAACCTTGTTCATAAAAACAACAAGTTTAGGTACATTTACCTGCTTAGACAAAAGGATATGCTCTCTAGTTTGAGGCATTGGTCCATCTGTAGCAGCACAAACAAGAATAGCTCCATCCATTTGAGCAGCTCCCGTAACCATGTTCTTAACATAATCGGCGTGACCTGGACAATCTACATGAGCATAATGTCTAGCTTCTGTTTCATACTCAATATGAGCAGTATTAATTGTAATACCTCTTTCTTTTTCTTCCGGAGCATTATCAATTTGAGAGAAATCTTTCATTTCTGCTAACCCTTGGTCAGCTAAAACTTTAGAGATTGCAGCAGTAAGAGTTGTCTTACCGTGATCCACGTGACCTATTGTTCCAATATTCACGTGAGGTTTAGTACGTTCGAAGGTTTCTTTAGCCATCTTTACTTTGTTTTATTTATTAATTATATACTTATTTACTTATTTTAATCCATCATTAAACTGTAGAGCCAATGATGGGAATTGAACCCATGGCCTCTTCCTTACCAAGGAAACGCTCTACCCCTGAGCTACATCGGCTGCAAAACACAAAAAGGAGAACCAGTATCATCACTAGTTCTCCTTTAAGTCACAGAGCGAGAGACGAGATTCGAACTCGCGACCCTCAGCTTGGAAGGCTGATGCTCTACCAGCTGAGCTACTCTCGCTTTTCGGAATACAAAGATAAACCTTTTTATTGAAATACAAAATGTTTTTCAAAAAAAATTATTTTTATT
>Ga0256824_10000396_pt1 | contig 16613 bp, 12 predicted proteins | sample CV67metaG_FD_191570 | JGI IMG/M metagenome (GOLD analysis project Ga0256824, IMG submission 191570) | Hydrothermal vent microbial communities from East Pacific Rise, Pacific Ocean - CV67 | ecosystem: Environmental > Aquatic > Marine > Hydrothermal vents | place: Pacific Ocean: East Pacific Rise...
CAAAAGAGCAGAGATGATAGTTATCCATTACACCACCCTCTTCAAACTTATCTATGGCTATCCACTTATCTCCTATACCTTTTGAGTTAATACCCCAAGACTTCTTCTCTGAAATCTTTTTAGCACCCTCTTTTCTAATCGTACAGTCATTAAATGTTGTAAACTGTTTTGCATCTAAATCAACTACCTCTTTGTTATCATTATAAACAATATCAAAGAGTACAGCAATCTCAGGTTCAACTTGTGCATTGGCTTCATAGTTTGGAAGCGTTAGCGTGTCTGTACCTATAGAATACAAACCTAAAAAACCCTCACTTCCAGGTAAATAAAACGGGAAAATACCCTTAGGCGCATCAGCCGTTTCAGTAATAACATTTTTAAAGTCTTCTAGTTCACCTGCTTGTTCTAAATGGTGTGTGAAATTGCCAGCAACACCTAAACAGATAGTATTTTGTAAATGCATAGAGAAATCCTTAGTTAAAAGTATCATAGTATATCTTAGTGATGATTATAATGTGTTTTGAGAGTTATTTGTGAAAGTGGATTGAAGGACATTTGCTACCCCCAGTGTAGCAAATGTATAAAAAAGGTTACTTTTTAACGGTGCTTAGTTACCAGCAACTGCGTCTTTAAGTGTTTTACCCATTTTGAATTTAGGTGCAGTGTGTGCTGCTTTTGTATATGTTTTGTCAGTTCCTGGAACTTTACCAGATTTTTCTGCAACGTCTACTGTAGAAAAAGTACCGAATCCTACCAAAGATACTGATTCTTTTTTTACCAATGCTTCTGTTACTGATGAGATAAATGCTTTTACTGCTCTCTCTGCTGATGCTTTACTTTCAAACTCACCATTCTTTTGTACTAGTTCTACGAAATCTGCTTTTGTCATTCTTCTTCCTTTAATTTTAAGATGTAGCCATTATAGCACAACAATCTCTTAAAAAAAGATAAAAAAATGATAAAAAGCCCTAATTAGCGTGATTTATCTATGGTTTTTGACATATTTATAGTATAAGTAATTATTTTTATAAAGGATTTTGTGATTTTTAAGAAAGTAAGTGGTGCGCACGAGAGGATTTGAACCTCCACGCACATAAGTGCATCAGCCCCTCAAGCTGACGTGTCTACCGTTCCACCACGTGCGCACAATGTAGATAATAGTTAAAGTACTATTGAACTTTAAAACTGAGGGTAACAAAAAGTTGTGACGGGATTATATCCCTCACAACCTTTTAGACTCTTTAAAACTTATCCAATAAATGGGTTAGCGTAAAGAGCAATAAGAGCAATTACTAGTGTATAGATAACTTGCGCTTCGATCATTGCTAGTGCAATAAACATTGTAGTCATTAGTTTACCACCAAGACCTGGGTTTCTAGCTGTACCTGCGATTGTTGCAGCAGCAGTGTGACCCATACCTATAGCTCCACCAAGAGCAGCAAGACCAAGACCAACACCAGCAGCAACTACTGAGTATGCTTTAATCATTGATTGACCATCTACGTCACCCGCAAAGGCAACAGCACCAAGTGCTAAGAAAAGTAAGAAAAACTTTTTCATTTTATATCCTTAAAATTAATAGGTTTAAAGTCTCTTCGACTGTCTTCAAAGTCTGTTCGGATAGCGTAAATGATGTTACCATCACCAACAACCACATAAATGCAAGCTGTTTCCCTACTGATTACTTTAATCAACGCTGAGATTATACCCAAAGAAGATTAAACCCTAGAAAGTTTACGATGTTTTAGCTGTATAGTGATGTATCGTATTCATAAGATTATTAAGTTTTTCAGGGTAGAGTAAAATATATCTATCTAAAAACTCTTCATTACTATAGAGAAAATTTTTCTGCATTTCATCCACAAGTTCTTTCATCTCATACGCTCCAATGGCACTAAGCATACCTTGTATTTCATTACATGCCAACTTCACTCGTTCATAGCGCTTTTCCTTAAGCCATTTAGGCATAAGATCAATCATATCTTTGTACACCAAAACAAACTCTTTTAATGTCTCTTTATAAAGCGCTTCACTTTCATCAGCATTGTTAATACCCATCTCTATATCAAGCCCTTCAATGGCAATAGCCTTTTCAATAGATACTTCTCTATTTATTTGACTAAGAAAGAGGTTAAATACATTATAAAGCTTTTTAATGTTGAGTGGTTTTGTTAAGTATGCATTACAACCCGCCTCAAACATTTCTGCAATCTCTGCTCCCATTGCAAATGCGGTAAAGGTAACAATAGGAACACGATCATATTCATTTTTTTCTCGTATACGTTTTGTTGCGATAAGTCCGTCCATGACAGGCATTGAGATATCCATCAATATAATATCAAATACTTTCTTCTCGATAAAGAGTAAATCAAGCGCTTCTTGTCCATTATTTGCAATTTCTATTTCCATTCCTGATTTTTTTAAAACACTTACAATAATCTTTTGGTTGATTAGGTTATCTTCAACAATAAGTAATCTTGCACCCTTAAAATAGGTAAAACAATCGATATCAATATTTTGTGCCTCTACCATAGAATTTGTATATACCCTAAGAGGGCTGTTAGTATTATTATGTTCTTGTGTATTTAATACTACCTCTAGGATCGGTTCTTTTTTATCTAATTCTATTTGTCTAATTAACTCAACAATTCGTTCTAAATTTGAAGGTGCATGAATATACATATCAACAAGGCTATTATCTATAGGAACATTGTCTGAGAAAATACTACTAAAGGCAATAATATGTAAGTTTTTATTTTCTTTAATCAATTTTAGATGTTCAGTATTGGCTGTATTGAAAAAAATATCATCTAATACGATTAAATCAAAATCGATAAAATTAATAAACCTTTTATCTAACGCTTCACGTTTCGCAATATATACATCTTTATAAAAATAAGAAAAAAGCTTCTTAAATGAAGTTCCTGTTGCTAACTTATCTGAATAAATCAATACTTTCTTTTCTTTTATCCCTTCTTTAAAAGCCGTAAATTCTTGAAGTGTCGATTCTTCATTTAGTTGCATTGGAATTTGTAAAGTAAAGATATTTCCACTTGCTAATCCACTACTTGATTCTATTGTTCCACCTATGGCCAAAGTTAATTTTTTTGCTATATATAAACGAAGTCCAATATGTTCTTGTCGCTTATCATCATAAACCAAATCAAATAATTTAGTAAAATCTTCTTCGCTTAGTCCCTTTGCACTGTCTTTTATCTGGACATTTAAAATAATCTCATTTGTTGTAGGTTTATCACATGTAATGAGTAGAGTTACTTTCCCTTGAGGTGTTGACTGAATCGAGAATTCAAGTATATTATTAATAATACGACTAAAATGTATAACATCTCCCGTAAGATAACGTGGTACATTGTCGTCAATATCAAATATCACTTCGGTATTTCTATTTTTAAAATTTGAGGAAAGATAAGTGGAAACATCATCCAGCATATGACTAAAAACAAACTTTTCATGATAAACATCTATCTTATTTGCTTGTATTTTTAGAAGTTCACGAAGATTATTAGCAGAAGTTAAAATTTCACCTTCTAAAGCATCATCTTTACTTTCTTCTGGGTTCACTAAGTTTTGTGTCAATTGATAAATATCATCACTCATATGTGATAAAAGTTCATTTTTATTTTTTTCAATATCTTTTTCACGAGAGAGTGTTTCTTTAAATTCACTATTTTGCTTTACCAATTTTGATTTAAAGTAAAAATATAATCCAACAACTATTAGTAAAAGTAAAAGAATGATTAAAATGAAATAGGAATCCGTAGTAGTCGAGGGTGGAGTCATATGTGTAACCTTTTTTAAAGTTTTTTTATCAACCTAAATTAGTTATCTCATCCCTATGGATAAATAGTAAGATAAATATAGTTATATTATGCTAAAAAAAAGTCAAAAAGATGTCATAGATGTATAATTCAAACGCCAATTCACAAAGAAATGTTTAGGCATTTGAATGAAGTAATGTTTAATCTAAAAATTCAGGGGTAGCAAGTTCTACTTTTTTACCTTTTTGTTCCATAACGACAACGGTAATAGCATCACCTTCATTGTAACGTTCTGAAAGATTATTTACACGCTCTTTTGCTACTTTTGAAATATGAAGCAGTGCATCAAAGCCATCTGGCATTTCTACAAAAAGTCCAAAGTCAACAATACGTTTTACTTTACCCTCATAGCTCTCACCAACTTTGTATTCCATCTGTTTTTTGACAGGTGTAGCAGCGATATTTTCGATATGTGCTTTTGCTTCAGCCACTTTTTGTTTATCTCCACCAGAAAGTTTCACCCCACCTACATCACGATCAAGGTCAATGCTTACCTCAAATTTCTCTATAATTTCACGTATTGTAGCCCCTGCTTTACCAATAATATCAACTATCTTAGAGGGGTGCACTGAAAAATGTTCTGTACTTGGAAGTGCGTCACTTGTTTTTATACTTTGAGCCGCTTTCTCCATAAGTCCTAAGATGTGATTCTTACCGATACTTGCTTTTGCTAATGCATCTTTTAATACAGCTAGATCAATACCACCTAATTTAATGTCCATTTGGAGTGCCGTGATACCTGATTTTGTACCTGCAACTTTAAAGTCCATATCACCATCATGATCTTCTAATCCCATAATGTCTGTAAGTACTGCGTATTTATCGCCCTCACTTACAAGTCCCATGGCAATACCCGCTACTAGTTCAGTCGTGGCTACCTCTGCTGCACGTAATGCTAGGGCACCACCACAGATAGTAGCCATAGAAGAAGAACCATTTGATTCTAAAATTTCAGAGACCAAACGAATACTTCCATCATAATCTAAAGGAATCGTTGGCTCCATTGCACGTTTACCAAGGTTACCATGCCCTAGTTCACGACGTCCTGGTGCCCCAATATATTTAGCATCCCCAACTGAATAGCCAGGAAAATTGTAATGTACCATAAATTTCTCAGATTGAGAGTTTTTCTCAGTAATAAGTTCATACATTTGCGCATCTTTTTTATCTCCAAGGGTCACGGTTACAAGCGCTTGTGTTTGACCTCTTGTAAATAGACAAGAACCGTGTACCGAAGGTAAAAGGTTTGTCTCTATACTAATAGGACGTACTTCATCCATAGCTCTACCATCAGCACGTACATTCTTATTAAGTATCATGTCCCGTACCACTGTTTTTTTGTAACCTTCAAGTACTTTACTTACAAGCTCTTTATCTGCTTCTTTACCATCATTTACTAATGCTTCCAAGATACGCGTACGTATTTTTTTAAGCTCAGATGAACGCTCAGACTTTGCCATATGTGCAATTGCCTTTTCTACATCTTCAGCATACTGAGACTCAATCATTGCATAAAGAGATTCATCTACTTTATCCTCTGTAAGATCAAGAGATAAAGGTTCTCGTATTACTGGTGTAAATGCCTCTACGTATGCCGTAGTAGATTTCTCAATAGCTTCAGCTGCCATAGCGATAACATCAACAAGTGCATCTTCTGAAAACTCATTAGCATTTTGTCCCTCATCATCCTCTGTAGCCAATGTACGCATTTCTATCATTACCACATCTTTTCCAGATCCAACAACCAATAAATCCAGCTCAGAATCAGCTTGCTGAGAAAGTGTAGGATTTACTACAATATCATCACCCACAGTACCCATACGTACCGCAGCAATAGATGTAGTCACTGGAATATCAGAAATAAATAAGGCTGCATTGGCTGCATGAAGTGCTGCAACTTGCATATCTACATCCGTATCTGCACTTACAACCATGACTGTAATGGTTACAGGATAATGAAAGCCTCTAGGGAAAAGTGGACGTAAAGAACGGTCAACAATACGTGATGTCAGTGTTTCGAAGTCACCTGGCTTTGTCTCTCTCTTAATAAATCCTCCAGGGATTTTAGCTCCAGCATATGACTTTTCTATATACTGTACGGTAAGTGGTAAAAAATCCTCATCCACAGCCTTTTCATCAATGGCAACTGCAGCAATAAGTACTGCTTTACCTTGTCTATACATTACAGCGCCTGAGGCTTGTTTTGCTATTTTATTAAATTCATATGTTTCTTCTAAACCGTTTACATTTATCTCTACAATTTGTTCATTCATATACGTCATTTTCCTTCGTGAATATTATTCAATCTTCTGTGATTTCAGTTATTTTATTTTTTCTTCTTGTGCTTCGACAATGGCACATATTGCATCAAAGTCTAATACTTCAAAGTTTTGATAATAGTATTCTATCGAAATATAGTCTTGTATCTTATGAGGACAAAATACACCATCACAAACCGTAAGTAAATTTTGATACACAGTTGTATCTAAAATTGGGGTAGCAATATAAATATTTTTAGCACCTCTGGCAATAACAGACTTCAGTGCAACCATCATAGTAAGTCCTGTTTCAATACACTCATCTGCTAAGACAACATATTTTCCTTCTAACGAAAGTAAATCTTTTCCCTTACGATATTTATACACATAGGCCAAAACATCATCTTCATATTTTCGATGTGCTTCACTATAAACAAAATCTTCATTGATATCAAATGCATCCACTAATGCCTTATGCATGACAACTTCTTCCGTCTCTGAAATCATCGCAATAGGTACTTCAGGATTATTAGGTGCCAATATAGGTTCAGTGAGTAAAATATCCATCTGTGCATCACAAGCTTTTGCAATCTGATCTGCAAAATAAACACCACCTTCACTCACTCCAATAATGACTGTTTCATTTTCAGAAAGTAGCGAAATAGGTAAAGTTTCAATGAGTTGTTTTGAAGCATCTTCTCTATCGTCAAAGTAAATATTATGGTTTAAATCGTTGGACATAGTCTGCTCCTGGAAATTGTTTTGAGATTTCTTCATCATCGAAAGAATAACGAAATGCTTCAATATATTTTAACAATAATTGATAGGCATGGTTAAGCATTTCCATACGTTCTGCACTCCCACCTACATCTGGATGATTTTTTTTTGCTAAAAAGTAATATTGTCGTTTAATTTCACTTTTTGATATAAGTTTGGGTAAAGCTAAAATCTCCAGTGCATTATCTATCTCTTCAATAGGTGTCAACATTATTTTAATGTATCCGTACCTATCGAGCCAAATGGGGTAAAGTTAAGTTGTAAGTAAAAAGTGTTTTCAGATATTGCACCCGCAGATGTTGGCCTAATATCTTGTCTAATAGACGCTGCAACACTCCAACAATCACGATAATAACTACCACCCACTTTCCATTGTTTACTTGTAGAATCATCTATATTATATGTAAGCCCTCCACTGAAACTAATTTTTTCGTTATACATATATGAAAAATCAAAATTTACATCATTTGCTGCTCGTGAGTTTGGTTCATCCGCTAAAACTTTTTTATAGCTATGCCCAAGACTCATGCGATAATCCGATTGTTTATATGTAAAATAAGAAGATGAAAAACGTATTTTATTAAATTCATGGGAATATCCCATAATATTATAGATACTTAACCTGTCAAAATTATATTGCATTTCATTATTTAAATCTGCAAATTTATACGCTCTGTCTGTATAATATTTTTGTGTTAATCTTTGATAAAATTTTAATTTTAAATTCTCATCATAAAAGTATTGACTTAATGCAAATCTATACTGTTCTTCAGGTAATCCTACTGTAAATAATTCCTTTTGTTCCGTATCTAATTGTGAGAATTCTATTGGGGATTGATTTTCACTTCCAGGTTTTAAATAGCTCAATGATGGCTGTAAAATATGGATAAATCCATCATATTTTTTTGTTAAGTCTGTAAAAAGTTTGACTTTATGAATATTACTATAATATTGAAAGTCATCATGAATAAAATCACCATTTCCAAAGAAAAACTTACTGTAATAAAATTCTTCATTCAAAGATAAATTAACAAAGTCATCAAAAAATGAAGTTGTGAATTCTAAAGGTATTCTCAACTCCGCTTGTTGCATCGTCGCACCTTTTTTTCTATCAAAGTTATTGATTTTGAAATCTGCACTATAGGTAAAGTTTTGTGTAATAAAATGGTCTAAGTACTTATGCATTTGAATAGAAGGAAGAATCTGTAAAGTTTTATCATCATCTACACCTTGTCGTGTATCTATAAAATATTTTGCATTCAGTCCAAAATAATAATCATTATCTTGTACAAAATAATTAATCCTTGATTCTTGTAAAGGGCTCAAGCCAAAATGAGACAAATTATTTTTTTGTAATCTTAAATAATCAATATCATTTAAATAGGTTGTATTTACATACAAACCATCATGAAAGCCATTGGGCATATACTTTTGCAATACTTCTGATGATTCATAATTAAATTCCACACCATAATGTGTATCATTTGGTAAATTAAACTCTTTAACATAACTTGATTGATCTTTAAAATAACCAACTCTCAAAGTACCCTTAGAATGATTACTATCAACAAATCTTAAGGTACTGTAACCTCCAATGGATCGTGAAGTACGTATCTGTGGATTAAACTCTATATCCACACCTGGTGAAATAGCCCAAAATATAGGCTGTTCATAAAGAAATCCCTCATTGGCGTTATATCCAAAAAGTGGGAACAAGAGACCTGAACTTCTTTGTTTATTGGTTGAAAATGCTAAATAGGGGGTATAAAAGACAGGAACATCCCACATATACACTTTGGCATTATAGACTTTAATATAATTTTCATCTGCATTATATGCAGAATCAGAAAATCTCATAGTCCATAGAGGATTAGCTATATCACAACTTGAAAGTAATGATGTGGAAAGTTTGTATTGTTTCTCTTTTTTCTTCACATCGTTAGACATAATCCATACATCATTTTCACTCACAAGGAAAAACTCTTTAAAGGTTGTCTCTTTAGTATCAGTATTAATTTCCATATGCTTACTATGTTCTTTAGTACCCTGATATCCAATAGTTTCTATATTACCATCAAGAACAAGCATCTTTGTTTCTTTATTGAAATGTGCTATTGATGCTTTGATAACCATACCATCATAATGTACTACTACATTGTCTTTTGCAGTAATAATATTCCCCACAGATTCAATATTTTTGGCTTTAATTTCAACTTTATTTTTATTTGGAGCTGATGAAAGTATCCCTGTACTTAGTATCATGCTCAAAACAAGCATTAGTATATATTTGAATGATAATCCTATTTTAGACATTTATTCTCCCTAAAGTGCTTGATATGCAATATCTGTACGACACTGTTTTCCTGCAAAATGTACTTGACCTACTAACATGTAAGCGCGCTTTTGTGCTTCGGCTATACTATCACCTAAACCGACACACACTAAAACTCTTCCCCCTGAGGCATAAAGCTTGCCATCATCTCCACGTGTTACCCCTGCATATGAGATATGTGCATTATCATTCAATTCTTCATGATAAATATCATCAACAATAATTTCTGCCATTGGTGTATTTTTATAAGGGTAATCTTTAGATGCCATCACAACACCTACAGCATATTTATCATGAAATTCTATATTAATATTTTTTAAATCCCCAGTTGCCGCTTTATAAAAAAGTTCTGATGCTGGTGATTTAAGCAGTGGCATAAGTTCTTCACACTCAGGATCACCAAAACGTACATTATATTCTAAAATGATAGGTTCATCTTTTACAACCATCACTCCAATAAAGAGAACACCTTTAAAAGGCATACCTTCAGCTTTCATCCCCTCGAGCGTTGGGACAATCACACGTTCATCTAGTTTTCTATAAATGTCATCATTCACAAGTGGTGTTGGAGCATAAGCTCCCATACCACCTGTGTTCGGACCTTCGTCATTGTTTAACAGTCTTTTATGATCTTGTGCAGCAGGGAGTACGACATAATCTTCACCATCACAAATAGCAAATACTGATAGTTCATAACCATCTAAAAATTCTTCTACTACTATTTTAGTACCTGCATCACCAAATGAATTACCAGAGAGCATCTCACCTGCAGCTTTTTTCGCTTCATCATGGCTAGTAGCAATAATCACACCTTTACCACCACAAAGCCCATCAGCTTTTACAACGATAGGCGCTTCTAAAGTTTCTATAAAGGTGTAAGCATCTTGCAAAGAATCTGTCTCAATATACGCAGCAGTAGGTACATTGTGACGGGCTAAAAAGTTTTTCATAAAAATTTTCGAACCTTCCAGTTGAGCAGCCTGTTTTGATGGGCCGAAGATACTAAGCCCTCTTGCTTCAAATACATCCACAACACCCTCAACCAATGGTCCTTCAGGTCCAACAATGGTTAAATCTACACCATTTGCTTCTACAAAGTCTGCTAACTTTGAAAAATCAGAGATCGTAAGATTTTCACCAAGTGCATCAGTCGCACCATTACCTGGAGCAAAATAAATTTTCTCTACATTATCATCTTTACTTAACGCTAAACCTATAGAGTATTCTCTACCACCTGCACCTAATATGAGTATGTTCATTCAATCTCTCCAAAAATATAATAACCATTTCAATCTACGGTGCATTTAGTAGTAATGATAATTGTGCGTAGAGGGTTTTGGAAAGATATGAGGTGAACATATGGTTCATCAATTAGCTTTCCAAAGTCCTATGCGTGCAAGAATCTTTGCTAATAAAGCCCCGGGTGAGCGTTCTGCTTCAAGTCGGCCCTAATAAGCCAACGGTGTAGGAGAGAGTCTCTCTTTAGGGGATGATTTCTCGTCTAAATTAATAGACTCAAATGAAAACACCCACACACCAAGAGACTACATGTCCCACTAAGATTAATGTTGGACCCCAAATACAGTCGTCGCATCACCTAGGTTAAATAAATTATAACCTATTTGCTGTTAGAAGATGTTTGGCTTTACTTACGCAAGCATCAATTGTTGCTTCTTCGGCTACTTCGTAACGTACATTTTTAGGTAAATGTTGTTTTGTGGCATTTCCAATGACTATAGCAATGTAGCTTTCATCCCAAGAAAAATTCCTAAAAAAACACTGTATAGTAGAAGGAGATGTAAAAATAATAATCGCATCTTTTGTAGGTTGCTTATTTTTTTCATAAGAGATACAAGAGGTTTCATAAAGAATTTGTTCCTCTATATCTATACCTGCTTTATTCAAAAATGTTTTGGAATCAAATGATACTTCTTTAGGCCGTAAATACAAAATCTTCTTATCATGAAATTTTTCTATAATATCTTCACTTAATATTTTTCCATAAAAAGACTTTGGCTGATACAAAACTGTTCCCCCCAATTTTTCTATCTGTTTTGCTGTAGCAGATCCTATAGCAAGAGAAGGAATATTTTTCCATGAGGTATTCAGCTTTTCTGCACTCATTACTGCTTGTTTAGAAGTAAACATAAGCACATTACATGCAGTAAAATCTAACACTTGTTCTATAATTGAGAAATGTATCATTGGTAAAGCTATCGTATTTTCTTTTATCAAAGGAGAAAGAAGATAAATAGCTCTGGACATTATTCTGATACCTTTTTTAATTCCATTATTGCTTTTCCATGTAAGAGCGCATTGTTCATTGCTTCATCGTCATAAGGATCAAAATGAGGTGTAATAACCCATTTCTTTTTAATATCCAGAAGCTTCATCTCATCTTCTACTTCATCGGCAATACGGTGTGCTTCAAGGAGAAGCATATTTGGTCTAAGTACCATATGAAACTCTACAAAATTTGTTGTGCCATCTGTGCGAGTTCTTAGCCAGTGATAAGAAGTCACTTCAGGATGCTTCGAGATGATTTCTCCAATCTTTGCAACTGCATTTCCTTCTAGCGCACGATCAAGTAATATTTCTATCCCCTCGACAATAATCTCATAGGCAGAATAAATAATATAAACACCTATCCCCATACCAAAAAGTGCATCTATCCAATCTAGTCCTGTCAACGCAACAAGTCCCAAAGCTATAAGTACCGCAGCATTTGACCAAAGATCTGTTTTATAATGTAAAGCATCTGCTTTAATCACAATATTATCTGTCTCTTTTGCAATTTTAAGTAAATACATCACCAAAAAGTAAGTGATCACAATAGAAACAACCATTGCTATAATAGAGGGACTCAATAAAGTAGTGACTGAACCATCTAGAAGTTTCTTCACTCCCATATAAATAATATAGACACCTGAAATAGAAATAATTGTACCTTCGATTACCGCGGCTATTGCTTGTATCTTTCCTTTACCATACTGGTACTCTTCATCAGGATGTTCTTCTGCTTTTTTAATAGCAAAAAAATTAAAAAGAGAGACTAACATATCTAAGAGTGAGTCAATGGCAGAGGCAAGCACTGCTACAGAACCGCTCGTAACTCCAAGCACGAATTTAACCAATAATAAAAGTGTTGCAACAGAACTTGAAACTACAGTAGCGCGCTTTTGTGGGGACATATTCATTTATTTCCTTGTTTGAATCATAACTATTAATTCTTTTATCGTGATCGCTAATGCCACAATCAAAAAGAGTATCAATGCTACTAAAAAAAGATGACTCACTTCTGCCAAAAAAGGGAAGAAATGAATAATACGATAGATCACACCCAATATAAAAGTATATTTAATAGTATTGTGTATTCTCAAATATACCAATGTAACATTTTTTGTATTATAACGTTTTTTTGCAATGACTTTTTTTTCTTGCTTATCTAAAAATCGAAAAATAGCTTTGAGTACATATCGCATTAAAACAATAAGTATCGCTATACGTACCAATACAAAAAACATATGTACCCAAAATCCTTCTGGTATGCTAGACCATAGGTCTATCACCAAATGTTCTAAACTTCTATGCTCTACGATACATGAATTACAAAATATACTCATACCTATTAAACTTGTGAATAATAAAAGTTTTAAGAAAATAAAAAAATACTTTCTGATATTTTCAATTTTAATTTTATTCGTTTCATACATTGATGTTTTTTGCATTAATCTAAATGCAAAAATATAATGCCACTTTAAAAGAAAATATATCAACATAACTGCTGCTAATAATAATACAGAAATCACTAATTCAGTCAATATTTATTCCTTTAATCATCATAATATAAGAGATGAATTTTAACATAAAATTTATTAGTCTTTATCCTTAATAAGCTAATCTATTTTATGTTATAGTCATGCTAGGGAAACGTAGTATGTTACTATAGCAAAAGGGATATGATTATGAATAGTACTAGTGCTCAAGAAGAAATGAGCAATAATAAAGAAATTGAATTTAAAGAACGAGTGATATATGATAAACTAAGTTTTTATTATCTCTCATTACCTATCATGCTTTTAGGTAATATTCTAGGTGCTTTTTTACTTGCAGCCGTACAAATAGATGTTATTGATATCTATTCAATAGGTATATGGCTTCTGGTCAGTCTCATTATGACTCTATACCGTTTTTACCACTATTATTTATTTAAAAATGAGAGTGAAGTAAATAAACTTTTAAATGCAGATATCTGGCTGGATAAATATTACTCTAATACCCTCTTAACAGGTATTGTATGGGGGAGTGCTGCTTTTTTACTCTTCCCCGAAACAGATCTCTTACACCAAATGATTATCCTACTTTTTTTATTTGCTATAGGGTTTTCAGCTATGGGTGTTTTAGCATCTGAAAAAGATTTATTACTCACTTACGTTTTAGCTACCTACTCACCTATATTATTTCGTCTATTTTTCATGGAAGGTTCTATTTATACAACTATAGCCTATATGTTACTTGCCCTTATGCTAATTATGATTATAACCGCCAATTACTATGGTTCCATTATCAATAGCTCGTTAGAGAATAGACAGTATTTTATTAAAATAAAACACACACATGAAAAACTAAAAGAGAGATTTTTTTCTCTTTTTGAACGTGCACCTGTAGGTATTTTCTATTATAACCAAGCACTAGAACTCCAAGATGTTAACTTACACTTTATAGAAATGAATCAATGCAGTGAAAAAAATGATTTTATTGATAAAAATCTATATTATCTTAATAATCAAAAAATTATTGAAGCATATAAGGTTGTGTTTGATGGTGAGACTGGTAATTATCGAGGTCCTTTTAAAATGTTTCATAGTGATGAAAACCTCTACGTAAATCTCTCTACCGTACCCATGATGGATTCTGATGGTAATATTGCTGGGGGTATCTGTATTATCAATGATATTACCAATGAAGTAACTGCGAAAGAAGAGATGGTCCGTAATGCTTATTACGATATGCTTACTAATATTCCAAACCGTACCTTATTGATGGATAAACTCAAAAGTTTTATAGACACAGTACCAACAGAGAAAGAGTATTCTACATTACTATTTATGGGTATTGATAATTTTAAAAAAGTCAATGAAACTTATGGACATCATATTGGAGATATCCTTCTCAAAAAAGTTGCATACCGCATCAATCAATTTGTCAAAAGTCATGATACTTTTGCACGTATTAATGGTGATAAATTTGTGATTATGCTTTCAGCATTAGAATCTACAAAAGAAAAAACTAGACAAGCAACTCAACAGTATATTGAAAATTTAAATAAACATTTTAATGAACCTTTATCTATTGCTGGAGAAGATTATCATCTTAGTTTTAGTATAGGTGTGGTTTTATTCAATACTATTCAGGTATCTGCACACGATTTATTAAAACGCGCAGAGACAGCTATGTATCAAGCGAAACAGAATGCTAGAGGAACAAGTCAATTTTATGAACCACATATGGATACATCTATCAAAGAAGAACTAACACTTGTCAATGATATGCATAAAGCACTCAAGAATAATGAGTTTGTACTTCATTATCAACCACAAATAGATATAGCTTCAAATAAAATCATTAGTGCTGAAATTTTAGTACGATGGAATCATCCAACAAAAGGCTTTATTCCTCCCAATCAATTTATTCCTCTTGCCGAGGAAAGTGGTATTATCTTAAAACTTGAGGAATATATTTTTGATCAAGCTATGCAAGACATCAAAACATTAAGTGAATCTTCACAGGGATTTACATTAAATCATATTGCCTTCAATCTAAGTACCATCTCTTTTCTCCAACCACATTTTATAGAAAAATTGATGCTTCTCATAGAAAAGTACCATATTAAACCAGAATGGATTGAACTTGAAATAACAGAAAGTGGTATTATGCGAAATATCAAGGATGCTGTACAAAAAATACGGGAACTAAAATCCTTAGGTTTTACCTTTGCGATAGATGACTTTGGTACAGGATATTCATCATTATCCTATCTAAAAGAATTACCTGTGGATATACTAAAAATAGACCAATCCTTTATTCTAAATATGGATCATAATAAAAATGATTCACTTATTGTAGAAACTATTATTGCAATTGGACAGAAATTTAATTTAAAAATTATTGCGGAGGGTGTAGAGAATAAAGAAGTTTTATCAAAACTAACACATTTTAAATGTGATATTTATCAAGGTAATTATAAATATAAATCCATGCCTCTTGAAAGTTTTAAAAAACTTCTATAACTAAAGATGTACGTATCACGTACATCCCTTCATATTAAAGTGCTTTAGTTGCCAATGCAGCTACACGAGAAGCAAATGCTCCTTTATCTTTAGGGTCTAAACCTTCAGAAAGTTTTGCAGAATCAAGAAGTATCCAAGAAAGGTCATCAAAGAGTGCAGTATCTTCTAAACTATCTAGCTTCTTAATCATCTCATGCTCTGGATTAATCTCTAGAATAAGAGCTGCTTCGGGCATTTCTTGTCCCATTTGTGCAAACATCGCAGCCATTCCCGCCATAGGATCAGAAGCATCTTTGACCACACATGAAGGACTAGATGTGAGTCTAGAAGTTGTTTTGACCTCTTTTACTTCTTCTCCTAATACTTCTTTAATCTTGTCAGTCAATGACTTAAATTCTTTAGCCACTTCTTCTTTCTCTTCTTCTGTTTTGCTATCCGGAGCATCTACAGAAGTAATGTCTTTAAGACTCCACTCTTTATATGTCCCTATCATAGGAGTAACGATACTGTCTACCTCTTTATCATCCATGATAAGTACTTCAATATTGGCTTTTTTATAAGCTTCAAGTAATGGAGAGTTTCTCAATACTTTTTCATCTTCACCAGTAATGTAGTAAATCTCTTTTTTCTCAGAATCACCACGGCTTGTATACTCTTCAAAACTTACAAGTCCCTCTTGGGTTGAAGATTTATACTTCACGATATCAAGAAGTAAATCTTTATTGACTTGGTCTATATAGATACCCTCTTTTATCACTCTATTGTACTCTGTAATGAATACTTCAGCATCTTCACCTTTAAGCTTTTTAATCGCTTGGAGTATCTTCTTTGTAGAGTTTTGTTTGATGTTTGCCAAGATTTTATTTTCTTGTAATAACTCACGACTTACGTTCAACGGTAAATCTTCAGAATCGATAATCCCTTTTACAAAACGTAAGTATGGAGGAAGTAACTCTTTATCATCATCAGTAATAAACACACGTTTTACATACAGTTTTACACCTGCAGTGTAGTCTGCTCTATACATATCCATAGGTGCTTTTTTAGGGATGTAAAAAAGTGTTGTAAATTCTTGTGCCCCTTCTACTCTATTATGTAGGTAAGTAAGTGGTTCATC
>Ga0256824_10000397_pt1 | contig 16590 bp, 13 predicted proteins | sample CV67metaG_FD_191570 | JGI IMG/M metagenome (GOLD analysis project Ga0256824, IMG submission 191570) | Hydrothermal vent microbial communities from East Pacific Rise, Pacific Ocean - CV67 | ecosystem: Environmental > Aquatic > Marine > Hydrothermal vents | place: Pacific Ocean: East Pacific Rise...
CACTCCCAAAACATAACAGTTACCCCTCTATCTTTTCAACTCTACCACAGTGTCGACCACCATCAAATGAGCCTGCAATCCAAGCATCAATAATAGACTCAGCTACACCTTTACCAACAATGCGTTCGCCAAAACATAAGATATTTGCATCGTTATGACCACGTGCAACTGATGCTGTGTATGCATCATGGCAAAGTGCCGCACGAATGCCCGCATGACGATTGGCCGCCATACTCATACCGATTCCTGAACCACAGATGAGTACACCTTGTGCTGTAGGTTCAGCTAAAACAGCCTCTGCAACCTTGTGTGCATAATCAGGGTAATCTACTCTCTCTTTACTAAATGGCCCGAGGTCTACAACTTCGTGACCTTTGGCTTGTAAAAGTTCAACGGTATAATCTTTTAAATCGATTCCTGCATGGTCTGTTGCTACATAAAATTTCATTCTCTTCCTTTATGATGTTAGTAGTTGTATAATAGTCTGTACTGGAATAAGTAGTAAGTAGTCTTTGAGTGGAGTCATTAAAACTACTAAGACTACGATAATGCCATATCTCTCATTTTTATAAAAAAACTCTGCGACTGCATTTACCTTATACTTGAGTGCTAAATGAGCCACAAAGTGTGCTCCATCGAACTGTGGAATAGGTAGGAGGTTAAAGACTCCTAGAACCACGTTGATGATGAGTAGTTGAAAAACAAATATATAAGTAAAAATATACACTAAACCATCAGCAGTTGTTGGCTGTGCCATAGCAACAATAGCAATAGAAGCAAATGCAGCTAGAGTAAAGTTATAAACAATCCCTGCTAAGTCAACTTGCATTGCCGCGTTGTAACCACCTTTTCTAATAACTATAGAGGTGTTAATAGGAACAGGTTTTGCCCAACCAAATAAGAATCCACTGTCACCACCTAAAAGTATAGGTAGAAAATACATAGTAGCAGGAACAATAATAGTACCGACTAGGTCAACGTGGCTAAGTGGGTTTATGGTAAGACGACCTGCATTTTTAGCAGTTGTATCACCATACATATAAGCAACCCAACCATGCATTATTTCATGCCCAATTATTGCTACTGCTAATGCCAGTACAGCCGCAATAATTTTGAGTAAATCAATAGATTCCATGATCATCTTTATCTATTTTTATTCTTTCTGCTCTTGCTGGTTCAAGATGTTCTGGTGCTTCTAGGTCGGTAGGAGTTTTTCCTATACGGTTCCATCTGATTTCCCAGTTTTTGTCAACACTAAAGTATATAAACCAAGGTGTTCCTTCTATGTTGTCATAAGGAACTGCACCCCAAAAGCGACTATCGTTTGAGTGGTCACGGTTGTCACCCATCATAAAGTAGTAACCCTCTTCTATCTTAATAGGATTTACATAAAAAAGTTCTATTGGATAAGAACTGTTTTCTACAATTTTATCATCGTGGTGGATACCAGGGTGCTTCTTCATATAAGGGTTTTTGACCCAAGTTTTTCCAGCGAATATAACAGTCTCATAACCAACAAAGTTTTTCATAATCCACTCGTCACCTTCACTCTGGTGAACATAAAGATCTTTTTTATTTACAAAAAGTTCATCACCTGGTGTTGCAACACAGCGTTTTACGAAGTGTGTTTTATGATTTTGAGGAGGTCTGAAAATTACTATATCACCACGTTGAGGCTTGTCCCCATTAAAAAGGCGAAGGCTATTGCTCCATGGCATAATAGAAACTTCTAAGAAAGGAATATGGGGCATAGAGATACCATAAGCAAACTTTTTAGCAAAAAGATGGTCACCAATGAGAAGAGAGTCTTTCATACTTCCAGAAGGGATTCTAAAGGCTTGTGCAATAAAGAAAATAACAAAAAGAACGATAACAATAGTTCCTGGCCAAGAGTTTGAAAATCTATAAAATTTACTAAGAGACTTTTTCATCTAGTTACTCTTTTTTTGAGCATTAAGTTTTGCTGCTTTGAGCGTGTTTCTTAGTAGCATTGCTATAGTCATTGGACCAACTCCACCTGGGCTAGGTGTGATGTATGAACTTTTTTGGCTGACTGCTTCAAAATCAACATCACCTACTAGTTTACCCTCTGATGTTCTGCTTACTCCAATATCGATAATAATAACATCATCTTTAACCATATCTGGAGTTATGAGGTTGATAACACCTACACCAACAAGAATAATATCTGCATTGAGTGTATGTTTTTTGAGGTCATCTGTAAAGATATGGCATACCTCAACAGTAGCATCTGCATTAAGTAGAAGTGATGCCATAGGTTTTCCAACGATATTTGAAGCACCAACAACGACGCAGTTTTTGCCTTTTACATCGATGTTATACTCCTTAAAGAGTTCCATTACACCCAATGGAGTACAAGGAACAAAACCATCAAGGTTAGTTACAAGACGACCCACGTTGTACGGGTGAAAACCATCTACATCTTTTGCAGGGTCAACAAGCTCTAAAAGTTTTGTTGTATCAATCTGTTTTGGAAGGGGAAGTTGAATTAGAATACCATCAATACTAGCATTTTCATTCATGCTTATAATAGTTCGCTCAATCGCTTCTTGGGATATATTTGCTGGCATATCGTGAGTTATAGAGTAAAAACCTACACGGTCACAAGCTTTTTTCTTCATGTTGACATAGGCAGCACTTGCGGGATCTTGACCTACTAAGACAACTGCTAGACCTGGTGTACAACCACAAGTCTCTTTTAGTTTTTGAACCTCTGTTGTAACCTGAAGTTCGATTTTTTTTGAAAGTGCTTTTCCATCAAGAAGTTGCATCTGTACCTCATACATTATAATTTTTGTTATTATACCCACCAAATAATAATAGGTCGCTTACTCCTTTATGTGTAGTGGCAGTTTAATGGTAAATGAGGCACCATTTTGAATATTTTTCGCACTTAGTTTTCCATGCATATTAGTCTCTATGATTGTTTTTGACATGTAAAGTCCTATACCTGTACCTTGGTATTTACTCTTAGTTGTGAAGTAGTGGTTAAATATTTTATCGATATTTTTTTCATCAATTCCTCCTCCGTTATCTTCTACACTTATGTATGCATAGTTTGCATCTGCTATAAGTTTTATTGTAATGATTTTATCTACAATATTGTTACTAATTAAAATATCTCTTGCATTGGTTATAAGGATTAAAAAAACTTGAAAAAGCTCATTTTTTATATTGTAAACTTGTACCGTATCTTGAATGTCTAGGTTAATTGTGATTTTATAATGCTTTATCGTCGCTTCTAAAATATTTAAAATAGAGTCAATTGCATCATTTAAGTAGTAGACCTCTTTTTCTCTATTCCCATGGTAATATGTTCTAAAGTCATCAATGGTATTGGACATATAGGTTATGTTTGTATCTATTTGAGTGTGAACTTTGTCAAAGTGTTCATCTGAAAGTGTTCCAAGTCTCTTCTTAAAATAGAGATCTTGATTGAGGAGACCGATGTTGTTAAGAGGCTGTCTCCATTGATGTGCAATCTGCTCTATCATCTCCCCCATAGAAGCTAAACGAGATTGTTGAATAAGTATTTTGTCATTTTGACGTGCTTTTTGAAGAGCAATGTGAACTTCTTGTTCTAAGTCTTCATTATGACTTTTGAGTTTTTGTGTATACTCATTCCTTAAACTAAGAAAACGTTGCACAAGTGCTCCAGAGAGAAGAGTCATCTCAATAGCTGAAGCGATTTGTTGACCATACTTCATAATAAGATAACCTTCAATAAGATTAAATTTACTCAAAGTAAAGAGAACTGTTCCTATAAGAAAAATTCCCCATCCAAGAACAAAAAGGCGTATGGAGTAGTAATCTTTTTTTAAGACTATAAGACCTGCACTAAAGAGTGCTGCAGGGACAATAATGGCTAAAAGAGCACCAAGAACGATAGTGTACTTATAGGGAAGAAATATAGCTGCTATAATACCAAAAACTGTGAGATATTTTAGAGGCTGTAGTATAAAATGGTTCACTCTTGGAATGTTCTCTTTAGCTTTTAAGAGAGCTTGAGAGAAAAGTAGTAAAGTAAAGGTACTCGTATAGATGAAAAATACTGTACCTTTGGCTTTCATCCACTGGAAATCTCCCCAAAAATAGAGGACTCCTAAACCATCAAAAGAGAGTTGCCATAGAGCATAAGAGGAGACAAAAAGTACATATAAAGCATAAATTTTCTCTTTTGTATAGAAAAATGTAATGGTATTAAACAAAATTAAAATAAGAAGTATGCCATAGTATAAACCAGAGAGAGTTTGATTTAAATGAGTCTGCTCTAGTAAAGTTTTATGACTCATAATATAGATAGGAACAAGCATAGAACTGGATGTTTGAACTTTTATATAAAGTGTATATGTTTGTGTATTTTGACTTGGTAAGGAGAATAAGATTTTATTTTGTCTTATCTCTTTAAGTGAATCTTCATATAAATCACCACTTTTTTTAGTAGTCACTAAATTCTGTTTTGAATCAAAAATATAGAGGGTGACAAAATCTAAAAGAGGGTAGTCAATACTGAGCCACCAATCCTCTTTATGCACATCGTTTTTATAACTAATTTGAACTTTAAACCAGTATGTTGGAGCTAAAAATCCAAAGTTTGGTATGGCCTTTTGGTAAGGAGTAAAGTGTAATGTCTGAACATCTTCTAAAGATAATGAGCTGTTAGAATCAGCTAAGTAGGAGAGATGTGGACCAATAGTGTAGAGTGCATCTTTATCTTCTATCTTTAAAATATTGTTTGCTAGTAAGAGAGTACTTAAAAGTAAAAAAAGTATCAGATGTCTCATTTAATTCCTAAATTTACTTATGGTAATAGCGATTTAAATCGTATAAACCTGCTTTAATGGTCTCTGTCTCATTGAAGTGATTTTGAAACCAATCAAAAGTCTCCCAAAACCTACTATCGGAACGTTCTATAAAATATTTTGAAAACCTTTTTTGGTAGGCATCACTACCATCAAACTTTTTGATTATATCAAAAAAGTCTGCCAACTCTGTAGAATCTACAACTGCAAATGAATTTGGATATGAACCTACAGAAAAGGGTATAAAGTCAAGTGTGTCTTTGTCTGGGTTTAGTCTTCTTGACTCAGTAAACATTGAGTTTACATTGTCATGCCATCTATTGACCACTATTGTATAGACTTCACTTTTGCCATTTGGAAGAATAATACGAAGGAGCATCGTGTTTACCCCACCATCTGTAACATGTTTTACAAAACCAATATCAGGAGTTTCTAGTGTGCGAAAAGCTTCTTGAATATCTTTTGAGTTTTTAATATTTTTTGGCATAAGAGCAGGGCTATCTACAACTGGAGAATAGTTTATATTGTCAAATTTTATGTGAGTAGATTTTAAAATGTGCTCATTGACTACTTTTTCTATAAACTCTTTTTTAGGTTTAGATGTTTTGTATGTTACTAAGCTATTTTTGTCAAAAAGTAGACTATTGTTTTTGATAAAGTCGCTGTTTATGTACCAAGATTTTAAAAGATCAAAACGTGCTTTTTGAGGCATAAAAGTTATAAAATTCATCTCTCCTTCAAAACGTAAGAAGTCTGTGTATCTTCTAACATTTGTCTGATGCGAGATATTTCCAAACACATCATAGCCTGCAACTAAGTTATAGTAAATATGTTCTAAAAGTGCATAGTCTACAACCCATAGAGTACGAGGCATCTGACCGATGACACCCTTGTGGACAGAGGCACTGTCAAAGTGTCTATAGATAGTAAGGAGTGGAGCATCTGTAGCTTTTTCTCCCCTCCATATTGCATCTATATTTTGACCATTTGGATGACTCTCTAGATATAATTTTTCCTTAGCCGCAAAGTAGTTCTTGTACCTATCTTCATACTCGTCACTAAATGTTTTAAAAATTCTTTGAGAACTTGTCTCTATGGGCATACTTAAATTCTCAGCCTGAGAGAGAAGAAAATTGGGATCTTGTATAGTTATGTCATGCTCGGGGTCTTCAAACATAAGCCATATATGATCATGGATAACATTGAGTGCCATCTGCCCACGACAGACAGGTCCACGAATAAAGGTCATAATAATGTAGTGCGCATTGTCAAGTAGAAATTTGTAACGACTCTTTGGAGGTATTTGAGAGAATGCAAGAAAAGGGTTAGCACTCATTTTAGTTTCATAATCAATATAATAAGGTGCCTTCATCCACTTAGTCTCTATGAAAAGCTCTTTGACTCTTTTGAGTTTTGCATCATCAAACTCTACAACCATATGTGTTTTATGTACTATAGTGGAGTGAATACGTTGCAATCTATAGTAGAATTTATCTACTTGTGGGTCGTCAAAAGGTCTTACTGATGGGATGATGTCTACTTCTTGAGGGTAGGGTGTAGAAGAACGAACAATCTCATAAAACTCATTGGGGGTAGTTTTAAAGTGCCAATGAGCCAAGAAAAAATGTTCATAGAGATAGCGAGCAGTGAGAGTGTGTTTAGCATCAGGATTATTTAAAAATTCTTCCCACTTTTTGATCTCTTTGCGAGCTTTTTTACTAGGAGTCGTGATACTTTTTTGTTCCGCTTTTGTTGGACCCTTTGCTCCTTGTGCCAACCATGCAGAAAGAGTTTTATACTCAGACTCTTTAATAGCTGGAAAACCATAAGGCATACCGTGGTTTGGTTTATCTTCTAAGTACTCTCCCATCTCTTTGGAATTTTTAGGGCAGATAAGCTCATCTGATTCTGGTTTGTATGAACCTATTACATCTGGGTGCATCTTTTTATCATAGAGCATATGCATCATTATGGAGTCATTATGTGTCGTGTTGTCATCTATGTCTGAAGTGAGAGAGTAAAATCCTTTTTCTCTCCACTCTTTGGTATTTTTGGCATCAACAAAAAGTCTTGTAGGGTCCATTGCAGAGAGACGAATGGCATCATAAACAAGTAGTTTACTTGCACCACGTTGGAGCCCCTCAAAAGAGCTCATCTTAGCTTGGCATGGGGAGTTGTAACAGGAGTGACAGCTTACACAACGTGCATCTAGTATGGGTTTTACATCTTTAAGGTAAGAGATGGTTTTAGTACCTACTTCTACTCGTACAGGTTTAGGAATTTGTGCTGAACAGCCAATAAAGAGTAAAGATAAAACAAAATAGATAATAATATTTTTCATTTAAACCTCATAAATTTTTATTTTGTTATTATATCAGTCTAAAAATGATAGGATGCTTTATATGAAATATATACTTTTTTTTATCTCTACACTCCTCTTTAGTGATACTAGTTTTATATCACCAAAAGAGTATGCAGCACAGATTTATAAAAACCCTAGAGGAATTGGATGCCATCACTGTCATGGTGAACGTGGTGAGGGTAAATTAGTTGCCAAGTATAAGCATAAAGGCGAAGATAGGGAGTTTAGAGGCCCTGCTATTAATAAAATAGAGCTACAGGTTTTAAGTAGTAGTCTTAAAAAAAGAATTAGAGGAATGCCTCATTACTATCTGACTCACAAAGAAGTTGAGGCTATTTACTTGCATATTCACATAGATGACACACCCCAAAAAGATGGATTAGAGATAGATGAAGAGTAAAACTTTAGAACATTTCCAAAAGGCTTATAAAGAGAGAGACTTAAAAGCTTTAGACCTCTTAGCAACTCCTACTTCAAGGGAACTCAACCGAAAAAATAATTTTAAATCAGTTTTAATGCTCTCTTGTAATAATATTAAACATTTAAGTAAAATTGATACTTTAGAAGCGGATGCTATTATGCTCAATCTTGAAGATGGTGTGAGCAAGGAAGATAAACCATTTGCACTGGTATTATGTGCACTATTTTTAAAAGAGTATAAAAAGTGTGATAAAAAACTTATCGTCAGAGTGAATGCATTAGATGAGGGTGGTTATGATGAGATTACCTATCTGAACCAATTTATGCCAGATGCCATAAGAGTTCCAAAAATAAGAGATAGTAGTGAAGTTAAAAATGTTTTAGCACTTCTGCATGATGACATAGAGTTACACTTATCTATAGAGACAGCAGAAGCTTGGCATAAGTTAGCAACTTTAAAAGTAAACCATAAAGTAACTACATTTTACTTGGGGATTCTTGACTTATATGCAGATATGAAACTTTCCCAAAGCATGGTAGATACACAAAATCATACAATGATGTACACTCTTTCTCATTTTTTAATGACATGCCGTTCCATGCGAGTAAAAGCTGTCTCTTTTGTCTACCAAGAGTTTAAAAATCTAGAGAAATTTACTGAGTGGTTAGAGTTAGAAAAAGAGATGGGCTTTGATGCAAAAGGGTGTATCTCTCCAGCACAAGTAGAGTTAGTAAATAAAATATTTGTAAATTCTGAGTTAGAGGTACAAAGAGCACATACAATAGTAAAACTCTTTGAGATGCACCAAGAGATGGGGATTACAGGTTTTGTAGATGAGGAGTATGGTTTCATCGATGAGCCAATATATAAAGGTGCTTTAGCTGTTTTGCAAAATAGATGTAATATATGATATAATAATACACAGTAGATAATAATATATTAAAATATAAAGAGTAATTTTTGAGTAAAAATAAAGACGACGATAGTAATTCAACACTTTACTTCCAACAAGATACTTTTGACATGGAAGAGTATAAAGAGAGAATGCAATCTCTACGAGTTAAAAAAGATGTCTCTTTTGAATCTAGAGAAGTTGATATTAACAGATTTATTATATCACCCGAGGGCATGGAAGGGTTCGTTCTTAGTCTTTACATAATAATTATTCCCTATATAATGGGAGCAATTGTCCTTTTCCTCTTTGTTGCTGGCTCTGATGTAGAAAAATTTTTAATTATGGATTTAACAACCTTTTTTATAGTCTGGGCTATAGGGTATGAAGTTGTAGCTGTTTCCATTTTAAGTGTAATTTTTTACAGTTACCTCAAGTATATGGGTTGCTGTGGAATGTCTGATGTAAAGCAAGAACCTCAGGGAAGAAGACGAAGAAGAAGATAGCGAACTATCTTCCTATCGCATTGTCTAAAACTGCTATAGCACTGTAATAACTATAATAATCCACCACTAAAGCTGCCTTTGTATCAATATACCCTTGTCTTGCTTGTTGAAGCTCTATAAAGTCTGAAAGACCATGCTCATAGCGTTTAGAAGCTTGTTCAAACTTCTCTTGTGAAACTTTTAAAAGACTTTGTGAAAGCTCAACAGAATCCTTCATCTTTTTGAGATTTAAATAAGCCTGTGTCGTCACAGTTTTAATAGAGAGTTTTGAGTAGAGCAGATTTGACTCAGCTATGTTTACCTGAATTCTTTTCTCTTGAGCTAGGGAGTCTGTAAGTCCACCCTCATAAAGGTTCCAGTCAAGATTTAAATAGAGTTGCCATTGATCTTGAGGAACTTTGTTTTTAAACTCTTCTAACTCCTGTTTTGTGTACCCTGCATTGAAGTATATAGAAGGGTAGTATCTCGCATCTATGGATCTGTTTTGTGCTTCTATAGAGTCTATATTACTGCTATATGCTTTAAGCTCATCTCTATTTTTGTATGCAAAATCCACAGACTCAATAAGTGACAAATCATATTCAGTTAAAGAGTTGTAAAGATTGTTTAAGTCTAAACTTTGAGCATAAACTTTGTAATCATTAGTTGTCTCTGTAAACCCTACGGCCTTGTCCAACGTGGTGTAGGCGAGTTTAAGGTCATAAAGAGATTTTTTTAAGTCTAAATTTGATTTTATTAACTCTACTTTTGCGTCAGATATATCAATCTTTGTTCTAATCCCTGCATCAAAATATCTCTGTGAGCGGTAGAGTTGTGCTTCATTTAGTTTGATATTTTCTTTATGGACACCTATCAGTGCAATAGCTTTGAGTGTGTCATAATATGCTCTTCTTACATTTTTTCGTTTGTCCGAAATAAGTTGTTTATGACTACTTAAAGAGGAGTCCGACTCATATTTAAAACTATCACTTTTCCCAGCAGTCTGTCCAAAATCGTAAATAAGTTGCTTGAGTGTTAAAGAGCCTATAATAATATTATCGCTAATCATATCATCTGGATTCAACGGAATATTACTCATACCTCCTCGACCAGCTGATATGTGTAAGTCTACACTCGGTAGATACTCACTTTTAGCTTGGGTATAACGGCTTTTTGTAGCTTGGTAGTTAAAAGAACTTACTTTTAAATCGGGAGAGAGTTCCATCGCTTTAATAATTAAATCATCTACTGTATAGGTCTCAGTTGCATGGAGGCTAAGCGCTAAAACTAAACTAAGGGTAATCTTCTTTAAGTGTAAGTTTTTCATTATATTTCACCTCTCATTCTAACTTCATCTTCAACACTTACAAACTTCTCTCTCATACTCTCTAGTAGTACATATAAAACAGGTACAAATAGGGTAGAGATAAAAGTGGCACTAATCATACCAAACATAAGTACTATCCCAATGGACTGCTGCGTAATTGCACCAGCTCCTGTTGCAAAAGCAAGTGGAAAAATACCAAAAAGGAAAGAGAGAATTGTCATCATAATCGCACGAAAACGTAGACTCCCTGCATTAATGGCTGACTCTATAATACCTATGCCACTCTCACGTTGCTCTTTTGCAAACTCAACAATAAGTATGGCATTTTTAGCGGCAAGTGCAACAAGAAGGACGAGACCAACTTGTGCAAAGGTGTTAAGTGGTAGACCCATCCAATGAAGTCCACCAACGGCACCTGCTACAACCATAGGGACTGAGAGTAAAATCATAAGAGGAAGAATCCAAGACTCATACTGTGCAGCAAGTACTAAAAATACAACAAGAAGTACAAAAAATACAACATAAATTTGTGAGTTACCTGCTAGAGTCTCTTGGTAACTCATACCAGACCACTCATAACCATATGCAGCAGGAAGAACATTGTGTGCAATCTCTTCCATCGCTGCCATTGCATCCCCTGAACTATACCCAGGAGCTGCAGCACCATTGATTTGAATACTTCTGTACATATTGTAGTGAGTAAGGTTTTGCGGGCCTATAATCTCTTTAATATGGAGCAGTGCAGAGAGTGGAACCATTTTATTATCTTGATTTTTTACAAAAAGCTTATCAATGTCCTCTTTGGAACTTCTGTACTCTTTATCTGCTTGAACAAAAACACGAAAGACCTTACCAAATTTTGTAAAGTCATTGACATAAACACTTCCTAAGTAGACCTGCATAGTTGTAAATAGATCAGCCATATTTATACCAAGAGCATTAACTTTTTCTCTATCTATCTCTATATCATACATAGGATAATTTGTTGCAAATGTTGTAAAGGCATAAGCAACTCTTGGGTCTTGGAAAGCTCCTTTTATCATCTCATTTGCAAAGTGCTCAAAAGTCTCTAGGTCACCTGAGAGGTAGTCTTGGAGTCTAAAGTCAAAACCACCGACATTTCCAACACCAGGAATTCCTGGAAGGTTAAATGCAGCCACGTTGGCCTCACTATAACTAGCAGTCTTCTGTTTTATCTGATCTATAATTCCAAAAACACTATTTTGCTGTGTTGTTCTTTGAGTCCAATCTTTTAAGGAGACAAACATCGCAAGTGCAGAACCATCTATACTAGAAGTAATAATGTTATAACCTTCAATACTTACTATGTTCTCAACCCCATCAATACCGTAAATAATCTCTTCAATATCTTTTCTTATCTGAATTGTTTGCGCTATAGATGTACCTGGTTTTCCATTGACTGAAACCATAAGAGAACCCTTGTCCTCTGAGGGTACAAAACCAGTTGGCGTAATACTAAAAAGAAAGTACATAAGGTAAAAGATACCACCCATAACAATTATCATAAAATATCTAGCTTTGATAAGGAGTGTTATGACTGTTTTATACTGTGCAGTCAATGCATTAAAAAACTTATCAAATATACGAAAGGCAACAAACTTCACTTCATCTTTTTTACGTCTTTTTATAATAATAGCACTAATCGCAGGCGAGAGAGTAAGGGCATTAAGTGATGAGACTAAAACAGCAAAGGCGATGGTTAGAGCAAACTGCTGGTAGAGGGAACCAGTTATCCCTGGTAGCATGGAAACAGGTATGAAAACAGCAACTAGAACAAGTGTAGTAGAGATAATTGGCCCAATGAGCTCTATCATCGATTTTTTAACAACTTGTGGCATTGTCAGTTCAGGTTCTTTATACATAATGACCTCAACATTTTCAACAACGAGAATGGCATCATCAACAACGATACCAATGGCGAGAATAAGCCCAAAAAGTGTTAAAAAGTTTATAGAGAAACCACCTGCTATCTCCATGGCTGCAAAAGCACCAACAAGAGAGACAGGAATAGTAGCAGCGGCAATTATTGTAGGTCTCCAAGAACCTAAAAATATAAAGATAATAATCATAACAAGGGCTATGGCCATATAGAGGTTTTCAACCACGTTGTCGATAGCTGCTTCAACATACTTAGTAGTGTCGTAAGGCACAGAGTATGTTACACCATCAGGAAAACGACTCTGAAGTCGCTGCATAGTCTCTTCAACTTTTTGACGAATTTCAAGAGCATTTGCTTCACCTAGTTGGTATACACCAATAAGTCCTGTTGGTTTTTTTGCACTAATTGAGTTCCAGTTATAAAACTCACTTCCAAGTTCAACACGTGAGACATCACTTAAGTAGACTAATGAGCCATCACTGTTATGTTTGAGTACAATTTTTTCAAACTCAGCAACATCAGTAAGTCTCCCTTTTGTTGTAAGTGTAAACTCCTGCTTTTGGTCTTTAAATGTGGGTGTACCACCTATCTTTCCTATAGAAGCTTGCTTATTTTGACTTTTGACTGCACTCAGGACATCCATAGGAGACATATTGAGAGCTTTGAGTTTGTCAGGGTTTAGCCAGATACGAATAGAGTACTTTTTCTCTCCCATATTTTGTGCTTTACCAACACCAGGGATTCTCTTAATCTCATCTAAGACATTTATGTTTACGAAGTTTGAGAGAAAACTTCCATCATATCTTTCATCACCACTAATGGCAATAAGACAGACAATAGAGGGTGATTTTTTATCTACAATAACACCTTGGGCAATAACCTCAGAAGGAAGAGAAGCTGTAGCAGTTGAGACTTTATTTTGTACATCAACCGCACCAATATCTATGTCGTAACCTGGTTCAAAGTAGACATTTATACTAGAACTTCCATCAGCAGCTGAGGAGGAGTCCATATATATAACACCCTTAATTCCATTGAGTTTGTCTTCTAAAACACGAGTAACAGTCTCTTCAACAACATAAGCATTTGCTCCAGTGTACGTTGCACTTACATTTACTGTTGGTGGTGCAACATCAGGATATTCTGAAATAGGTAGAACAAGCATAGAGACCAGTCCACCAGTGATAATAATAAGGGAGATAACTATAGCAAGGATAGGTCTCTTAATAAAAGTAACTGAAAACATATTTAGTTACCTTGTGGAATAAGATGGTTTTTTTCTAGTATAGCTTGAATTCCTTGCTTGTCTGTTACATCAGTTGATGTGACTTTACGACCAGCTTTTAGTTTTACAAGTGCCGATACAATGACCTTGTCACCATCTTTAAGACCACTTTGAACACTTACATAGTATTTACTTGTATAGTCTGTAACGATGTCGACTCTTTTAATAGTTGATTTTTCATCTACAACATAAACGTAAGCTCCAAGTTGATCGTTAAAAATAACTTCAGGTGGAATCATAAGAAATTTGTACTTGTCATTTATAAACATATTGATATAAACAAAAGTACCAGGGAGTACTTTTCCCTTTTTGTTTTCTATCGTTGCACGCATTGTGATGGTGGAGGTTAAAGGGTTTACACTGTTGTTTGAGAAATCTATAAAACCATTAAGTCTGAGCTCATCTACACTTCCTGGAACTTTAATAAAAGCATCGGGTTTATCTTTATTTCTATATTTTTGAAAAAGTCTTACATCTGTTTGTGAAGGAGAAAAGTAAGCATAAATAGGGTCAGTTCTTACAATAGTAGTAAGGAGAGTCGATTCACCTTGACCAACAAGGTTTCCAATATCTACTCGTCTAGCACTTGTTCTTCCACTTATAGGAGCTGTAATAATAGTATAACCTAGCTCAAGCTTAGCTCTTTGAATTTCGGCTTTGTCGCCGGCTATAGCAGCTCTTAATCCTGCACGTTGAGCTTGGTACTGCTCCAACGTGGCTCGTGGTGCTAAACCCTCTTTGACAAGGGGTGCATATCTGTTTACATCTGCAATAGCCAGTGCTAATGAAGCTTGGTTTTGCTGTTTTCTCGCTTTAGCTGCATTCAGTGAGGCTAAGTACTCACCCTGTTGAATTCTAAAAAGTCTTTGTCCTTTTTCAACATACTCACCATCTTTAAAGTATATCTCTTCTAAAATTCCAGAGACTCTCGCTTTAACATCTTGTGCACTACTCGCTTTTGTCATACCTGTGTACTGTTTCCATATAGGAACAGCCTCTTTTTTTACACTGATAGTATTTACTTGCAGTGGTGGAATCTCTTTTTTTACCTCTTGTGGTTTCTCTTGTGAACAAGCACTAAAGAGAAAAACTGATGATAATAGCAGAGTGTTTAAAAACTTTGTAGAAGTAGTCATAAAAAAACCTTATTGTTAAGTAAGAAGATTTTATCTTTTTTAGGCTTAAAAAGTACCTTTAATATCTCGCAAGATTATAGTAGACATTATATCTGACTAAAATTATTTCATTTGGTCTTGGGTATTTACTATAGGCATATCTAATAGTCTCTTCGGTAGTATGGTCAAGAACATAATAACCACTCTTTTTAAGAAATTTAAAATCACTCATATCCCCATTTGGATGGAGTTTAAACTCAATAACATTGGTCACATTTACATTGAGGTTTCTTTTGAGATTGACACTTGCTACCCTTGTTAAAGTTCTCTGAGTAATTCTTCTCATTATCTCTTGGTTATCAAGCATATATTTCTGCTGACCCTCAGTAAGTTTACCCCACTCATCACCGTAAAGTTTTTTCATCTGTTTTGTTGTGCCACCAACACCAAATTCAGTTTTTTTAACTTTTTTAGTTTTTTCTTCTAGGGCTGATTTGTCTTCATACATCCATGCCATTGGGTCTTTTTCCACTTTAGGCTCTTTTTTAACTTTTTTAGGTTCCTCTTTTTTTAGCAGGGGAATATAGGGCTTAGTAGGAGGGAGTGGTTCCACTTTTGGTTTAGGCTTGGGCTTTTTTATAGGCTTTTTAGGTTTTGGCCTAGGGTTAAGCTTTGGTTTTTTAGGCTTCGCTTTTGGTTTGTACTTCACCGGTGGTTTTGTAACTATTGGTTTAACTATTTTTTTGAGCTGAGAGCCTTTAGGCATCGGTGGAGCTATAGGGGAAGGTTTAACTTTTTGCTTTGTATCCCCAGATTTCTTCGTCTTTTTCGGTAACTCTTTGAGTGATATTTTAATCTTTTTTTCTTCTACTTTTGTTGGCTTTTTTATAGGTGGTGCATAAGTAGTGGCAACCCATAGGAGTAGCACGATTAAAAGGTGAATAAGAAGTGCTACAAAAAAGGCAAAAGAGGATCTGTTCAAATTTTTCCATTTATTTAAGTTGAGTAGGATTATATCAAATGAAAATTAATACTACTTTGCTATAATACAAAAAAATTATTAAGGTCCATATATGAGCACAGAAGCATCAAAAAAAGCATTCCAAGAAGCACAAAGTCTAATCCCAGGAGGTGTTAACTCACCTGTAAGAGCATTTAAAAGTGTTGGAGGGACTCCAATCTTTATTACAGAGGGTGAGGGTGCTTACTTAACAGATGTTGATGGTAACAAGTATGTTGATTTTGTACAGTCTTGGGGGCCACTTATTTTTGGTCATAGAGATGAGGCTATAGAGACAGCAGTTATCAATGCTGTAAAACATGGTTTGAGTTTTGGTGCTCCAACAGAGGCTGAAACAGAGTTAGCAAAACTTGTAGTCTCATTTTTTGACTCTATAGACAAGGTTCGTTTCGTATCTTCAGGGACAGAGGCAGTTATGTCTGCTATTCGTCTTGCACGCGGTTTTACTAACCGTGATGACATTGTAAAATTTACGGGCTGTTACCACGGGCATAGCGATGCACTTTTAGTTGAAGCTGGTTCTGGGGCCGCTACATTTGGAAACCCTTCAAGCCCTGGTGTTCCAGCTGACTTTACAAAACATACACTTTTAGCGGAGTACAACAACATAGACTCAGTCAAAAAATGTTTTGCAGACTCTTCAGATATCGCCTGTATTATCATCGAGCCAATCGCGGGAAATATGGGTCTAGTTCCAGCAGACAAAGAGTTTTTACATGAGCTAAGAGAGTTGTGTGATGCAAATGGAACTCTACTTATTTTTGATGAAGTTATGAGTGGTTTTCGTGGAACAATCAATGGGGCTGAGTCTATTACGGGTGTAAAACCTGATATCGTTACACTTGGAAAAGTTATTGGTGGTGGTATGCCAGTTGGTGCTTTTGGAGCACGTTCAGAGATTATGGCACAGCTCTCTCCAGATGGTCCAGTTTACCAAGCAGGGACACTCAGTGGAAATC
>Ga0256824_10000398_pt1 | contig 16580 bp, 29 predicted proteins | sample CV67metaG_FD_191570 | JGI IMG/M metagenome (GOLD analysis project Ga0256824, IMG submission 191570) | Hydrothermal vent microbial communities from East Pacific Rise, Pacific Ocean - CV67 | ecosystem: Environmental > Aquatic > Marine > Hydrothermal vents | place: Pacific Ocean: East Pacific Rise...
TAAATCTACGTCTAGTGTGTATCCAAAGAAATAAAAAACAATAGTAGCTATAGCATAAAGTATAATCGAGACTAGCGCTACTGTGATCAACAAATAAAGATTTTTCATCTTAATCCTCCTTCTTTTCAATTAGTTTAGCTTCAACAGTGTCAATAAGTAACTCTTCTTCTTCAGATTTCTCTGGAGTAACTTCAACATAATCAAATCCGACTACTTCTAGCTTATTATCAATCTCAACCTTCTCAACATAGCCTCTTTTTCGTCCTTTAGTCTTCAGATAAAACATCGTGCCCATAACATTACCTTCGTCGATCATCTTTAGTAGCTTTGACTCAACCCTGTCAATTTGAGCCTCTTCAACTTCTTTTGCACATGCCTTAAAATAAGGATTTTGAGCGATCCATTTATAGTAAGCTGCTCTTGTGAACCCAATCTTCTTGCATGCGGCTGAAATATTTCCATAATTATTCTCCATTTCTGATAAAAAAGCACATTGATTAACAGTGATCTCATGATCAACAAAGCATAAGCTTTTGTTTGAGTATCCCATTGCGACTTCTTCAAGAGCAGTAAGTATATACCCACCTTCCTCTTCAGCTTCTTTAACAAGCTTTTTTATCTTCTCAGATGTATCTTTGACTCGATAAGGCTTTACCTTATCCTGAAATACTTGCTTTTTACTCATGATCTAGCTCCTTTAATATTCTTTCTGCATAAAAAAGTATGTCAACTAACTCTCTTTTAAGCTTTTTATTGTTAGATAATGTTTCAATCTGGGACTTATGTTCAAACATGTTTAGTAGAACCACGTGTAATCCTGTTATATCAAAGCTTGCCATAAGCTCATACTGTGTGATCTCGCTCTTAAAACTGTCTAAGATCCTGACTAGAGTCGACCTATACTTTTCTAAGCCCCTCCCTTCAACAAGATCATCCTTTATCTTTGCTAAAGTCATCTTCTTACCCATCTTAGCTTTGATAGTAAAGATATGTAGTGAAAGAGGCTCAAGATCATCTTTATATACTGTAAAGCACTCATCCAGTAGCTCTTCAACTGCAATATCATTATTTGACATCGTTAATCACCGGTTCTGTTAGATTTAGGTTGAAGTTGTCAACAAGCTTTTGTATGATCTTTAGGCGAGACTCGTACGTCCTATTTCTTAGATATAGCTCAAGTATATAAGCCTTGATCTTATCCTCATCCTCTTTAGTAAGCTGATCAGAAACGGATGGAGAAACAATCGTTGGCTCAGCTTCAAGCAGCTCTCCTGGAATAAATATTCTCTTTGTCTTATACTCGTGCACTACAAGTGTCTTCTCAGAAAAGCATCCTGTAAGACTTACTAGCAGAATAAGTAAAACTATCTGTTTTTTCATTTGTTTTCTCCTAAAGCTTTCAGAAAATCTTGCATGCTGTCACTTTTTGAAACAGATTTTAGCAGGATAGCCCTATCTTTGTCAAGCTTATAGTTCTCTTCAGCTGCTACAGAGTAAGTAGCTTCGCAGGCTTGGAGAGATCCGATGTAGTACTGCTCTAGATTGTTTTTATCTGTTGCTACCTGTGTAAGCTGATCAGAACAGACTATGTTAGAAGCTGTTAAAGAAACCACCTGTTTTTTCATTGCTTTATAGTCAAGATAAAAATAGCTAGAGAACGCTGCAATTATCAAGATGAGAACGATTCTTATTAATAGAGTGTACTTACCTGATCCAACAGCTGTGCTAGCAGCACCACCTAGTCCTTTAAGGAAGCTCATAGTATGTCTCCTGCAACAAAAGCGTCTATGACGGCACGATCAATGTCTTGATCCACCTTAAAAAGTCCAAGTTTCTTTGGCTCTGTAGCAGCAGCAAGTAGTGAGTATAACTTCTTGTTATCTGGGACATAAGTCAGTGCAAGGATGCCATAGATGTCAACGTGCTCTGTTTCTTCGTGTTGGATACTGTATGTGCACCCCATCCATACTCCTTGATAATTATTATCGATTGTTGCGTGTTGATCAGAAGTAAGAAGGCTCAAGATAAGATCTTTTTTGTTGCTTTCTGTTACTGCGATGCAAAGGTCCACATGCTCAGCCCTTGCTTTAGATGATAAAATGTTTAATTTGGTTAAGTCAAGCTTCATAGTTTACCTCGTTGTATTTTGTTACATGAAGTATAGCAAGATGAAAAGCTTTAGTCAAGCAGCTTGTAGTACATGAAGATCCTTTTGTTATATCCTATTGTTTCCTGTGCATGCCTTCCAGTAATATCTTCAAGGAAGAATTCGATCATCTTGTATTCATTGCAGTTCAATCCTGTGACATTCCGTTGCCAGGCCATACACTTCCGCTGCGCGCGCAAGAGATTTCCAGCGCCAGCATTGTAGCTTGCGAACATTAGTTGATAACGACTCTCAAGAGTACGCTTACTCTTCCACATATTAAATAACGATTTATCATAGAAAACACCCATTTTGATTGCTGCATCTGGAACTAAAGCAGTTTCGTGAGCAGCAAGGCCAAGCTGCTTCTTGAGCTGAGCTTCTGTTGCCGGCATGATCTGCATGAGGCCTGCTGCACCTACAGGGCTGAATACGTGAGGTTTTAGGCGGCTCTCCTGGATTGCCTGTGCCTTAACAATTTTCCACGAATAAAAATCCTTATAAACATAGAAATGTTTGTTATATTCTGTTCTGAAAAGAAAGTCGTACTTCTTGCTGAAGCTTTGCGCTTGAAGAAGCTGAGCAATAGCAAGGATGATAATGAGTCTCAAGATAGTATTCATATGCTGTTCTCCTTTGTTAGTTTTAGTTGATCAACAGTATAGCAAAGATCAAAACATTTATTTTCTTTAAGCTTCCGCATAACACTAACTTTGACGATCTAACTGCATGTTTTTACGTCAAACCCCTGTTTCTTGGGCTGTAAAGCACTTTGGCATAACACTAACTTTTTCGCATAACAGTAAAAATAACACTAAATAACACTAAATTTATGCCTTTAAAAAGCGCTCTACGACCCAGCCTGACGGCTCTGAGAGCTAAATGATAATCGTTCGCATAACACTAAACAGGGCATAACAGTAAAATATAAAAGTTCTGAGCAGCAGAGCATAGCTCCACGGCCTCTTTTATCTTTTTTATACTTTTTTATATTTTAGTGTTATTAGTGTTATGCGAGGGTAGAAAAGGGCTACAGACCCCTATTTTAGGGGCCTACAGAGCATAACACTAAATCGTTGTTTACTGTTATTTTACTGTTATTTTAGTGTTATTAGTGTTATGCTATAGCTTTTTGTTATGTTTTCTATAAGTTTTGGCTATAAGTGTATTTTTGAGATGGCTTAAGGTTTGAGCTGAAGCAGCTACGCTGCGCTTAGATAATTATGCGTGACATTCTGTTGGATAGTGTTGCATCCTGGGACAATAGCTTCTACCTCAACAAAGGCTCTGCCATAAATCTTTCTAAGCGCAGCGCTAGCTGCAGGAGGGGCCGCGGCAAGCTGCAGTTGGCTCAACAAAAAGAAAGGCTAAAGAGAGTGAGCTAAGCAGTGTAAAAGAAGATCCTGCACCTTGATCAGTATCAGCTCGATCCTAATTGATAACGATTATCAAATAAGATTAGTAAGATATAACAGAGGATAACAGTAACAAAAGATAACAGAAGATGAAGCACTAAAGAAGGTCCTATACATTGCTTGTACGCTCAAATAAATCATTTTTCATAGTAGTGCTTACATAGAGCTAAAAAGGCTGTACAGTCCTTGTACGCTTGCTCTTTAAAAACTAAGCACTTGGCTGCTTCATAAAGTAACAGTCTACAAAATAAGGCCTTTCTTAACTCCACTAAAAGGATTTCTGACCCAGTTTGTGATATAAATACTCACAAATGCCTCCTTTTTCTTTCGTGTTTCAAATAGTAACGTCTTGCTCTTAAAATGCTTAGTTTGGGAGGTTTTACAGGTTAAAGCACCAGTTTTAGGGTAGCCAGGCTCTTCAAAAGCTGATCAGAAAGTTGTCCCAGGAGCAGATCTTGCATCCAAAAGTAGCCTTTCACCTCATCCTAACTCATACAATATTCTTATATCTTTTATAAGCCATGTAAACTCTTTCAATTTATCCATAAGGTCAGATTATAATTAAGTTAAGTAAATTTAATGAAAAAAGAGGCGTTTTTATTACCCTAAAAAAGATTATGTATGAAAAAAGTGTTATACTATATATACAAAAGACTTAAAGGGTCTTAAATAAAAAAGACTTCGAAAGAAGCAGGAGAATATGATGAAAAAATTATATGATGTGATTGAAATTGACGATAAAAATAGAGATTTTGTAGTGACTGATCAAGAGTGGATCGACGACTCAGTCTTTGATGAAGATGATAGTGATACTCAAGATGACGATGGAAGATACTCAGATGAGCCAGATGATGAGATCAGCACTATGGGATGGTATGATGAGGTTATTTGCTTATAACAAACATAAGTAAATTTAATGGATATTTAGGTGTTCTTAAGCGCCTAAAAAAGATTAAATGGCTAGAAAATGCTATAATATATATAGAAAGAGAGAGAGACAAAGATTTCTTCAAGAGCTTTATAAGCCTTTGAAAAAGTCTTTCGAAAGAAGACTAAATAAAAAAAGTCCAGAAATGGCAGGAGAAATATAATGAAAACAGTAACAAACTTTTTAACAGAAAATAACAAAGCTATCTTGGCGCTAGAAGGCCTAAAAGATGAGATCCTTGATAATTGCATAAGCCTTTCACAGGATATAACAAAAGTTGTTATCTCATGGGACGGAGATCAGTCTTCAGCAGTAGAGCTTACAGAGTACGCTAAGTACTTAAGAGAGTGCGAAAGCTACATAGAAAGAGAGGTGTCTAGCATGATGGATCCAGAAGAGATCGCATCTGTAAAACTATTTTCAAAAGCTGTTAGTTTTAGTGAGTGGAAAGAAAATTAAAATTCTTTTACAAAAAGGTGCCAGTTAAGCGCCTAAAAAAGATTAAAGTACTAAAAAATGCTATAATATATACATAAAATGGAGAAGTCAGACTACAACTTTTTAAGCATGGGCTTGAAGAGCAAGCGAAAGCTTAACGACAAAAAATTCTTTTAGAAGGGCTTTCGAGCTCTTTTATAAAGTCTTTTTATAGAGACTAAATAAAAAAGCCCAGAAATGGCGGGAGAATATTATGAATATTTTTGATAAAGGTTATAAGATAAGCTTGCTATGCGCACTGATCACTTTAGGTGGAGCAGCTTACAGCTCAAGCTGTGGCCCTGAGCTAGTAGGCTCAACAGCATCTGTTAGATCTAGTGTAGGATCTGCACACTACTATAAAGATCTAAAAAGAGTATATTGCGAAGGAAAAATAACACATTTTGAAACAAAACTTAACGAGAATGATCAGATATCAATAGCTGATGCGAAAGCTATATGCGACACAGGATGGAAAAATCTTTAAAATTCTTTTGCAAAAAGATGCCTGTTAAGCGCCTAAAAAAGATTAAAGTACTAGAAAATGCTATAATATATACAGAAAGATAGAGAGAGAGAGACAAAGATTTCTTCAAGAGCTTTATAAGCCTTTGAAAAAGTCTTTCGAAAGAAGACTAATAAAAAAAGACGCAAATGATGCGCAGGAGAATATGATGAGAGACTTATGGATGGAGCACAAAGCTCAAGAAAGACACGACATCGGTGAAATAATGTTAAAAGCTGGGTATGAGCCACTTCAGTACAAAGATCCTGAAGACTTTTTCCCAAGAAGCATAAAAATCGACAGAGTTATAGTCGATTTTTTGAGTGACAAGCTATCTTTTGAAGAGGCTCTTACTGCTGCTAAGAAAGTAGGAAAAGCAGTTGATCAGAGCTTGATGTCATTTTCTGGCAAGCTGGTAATGTCATGAAAAATATTTTTATTAGTCTTCTTACAGCACTTTTTATATCAGGCTGCGCTACAGGATCAAAGCTTCCTGTGAATAAGCGTGAAACGGTCTATATTTCTAACGGAATATCACAGCCAACAATATTGCATGTTACAGGAGGTAGTCCCAGGATGAGACGCTAACAAGAATGTATTTTAACATGATGGGCCCAAATGGGGTCTATTTTCCAAAATTTTTGGAGAAGCTAATCGGCTTTTCTCTAAAGTTTTGTACATGCAAAGCTAATAAAAATAAAGTCCCTAGGGCAGGAGAATATGATGAAAAACAACACACTTTTTGAGCAGCTTAAAGCTCTAACAAAAACAGCCGGATCTATTGATGCAGGTGCAGACCTAAGCTATTTTACTACACTAGTGCTTACTAGTAAGGATGAAGCAGAGCTAGATAAAAGAGGTCTGCTTAAAGACATCTTCACACAAGTAAATGTGATAAAGAGTGACTTTATAGCAGAGTCTGTCTTGATCAGAAAAAGCTTCTTTAGACAGGGATGCTGGAACAGTAAAGCTTCTATAGCAAAGCTGTCAATATAGCCCAAATGGGGTCTATTTTCCAAAATTTATTTTAGGAAAGTCCCCTTTAGAACATTTTATGTATATAGTATTATGTTGACAAAATAAAAACAGGAGAAAGCAAATGAATTATTTAGAAAGACGAGCAAAGGCAGAGAAGGAGATAACAAAGGTGGCAGGGCTTACAGCTGCTAGCATGGGAATCGATGTATACAGTGCAGTAGAGACATGCTTATGCGACATAGAGCAGTGCAGCATCTACGAAAGCTACTTAATCAATAGTATATCTTTTGAGGATTTTTCTGAAGAAATCGGTCCAAGGATAGAAGAAAAGATAGTTAGCATGAGCCATGTTGAAAAGCAAGGTCTAGTAAGTACAGTCCTAGGACTGATATACAGATAGTTACATATATAGCCCAAATGGACCTTATTTTCCAAAATTTATTTACAAGAGTTTTCTAAATAAGCGCCAAATGGACCTAAAAATCCAAAATTTTATGCAGAAAGTCCCTTTTAGAGCTTTCTATGTGTAAAGTATTATATAGACAAAAACAAACAAAGGAGAAATATTATGAAAAAAGATCTAACATTAAGTGAGGTAGCTACACTTGTAGATGGCTACGAAAGAACAAGTTCAGTATACAACCTTCTGTATGCTTATAACAGAGCGATAAACGCTGGACTCAACCGAGAGGTCCTGTTTACAGTAAAAGAGCTTGAGAAGGCTTATAACACTGTTTTAGATGTTGCTATATATAAGCTTGGATATGGAACAAATGAATATACAGAAGATATTGTTATCGATGCGATGCAAATACTTTTAAAAACAGTTGAGCTATGCGCAGTAACACCTCTCCAAAGATTAAAAGCAGGATCATTGATCAGTGTGAATCAAGATACTGTCTTTAATATCTTGCTAGACAACCTTAAGGAAAGAGGTGCAGCTGTAGACTTTATTTTGAAGCTAATAAACTTTACGAGCGAAGGTCTTTAAGATGCATAAGTCAAGAAGCGATGTAGTAGATGCAGTAATGTTTAATGCAACGCTAGATGCTTTAAAAGGAGGTGTGTCACTAGTGTTTGAGTATGAAGATGAGTTGTGTTATGTGTCAAATGATAATATTGTTGAAGCAAACATTGAGAAAAGAGAGATTGATTTCGCAGTAGTTTTATTCAATGGCGCGATGACAGAAATAAATGGAAAAATAAGAGTCTTTAATTTTAAAGGCTACAAAACTGAAGAAGGAGAAGAGTAATTATGAAGATTTTATCAAATAAAACAGGTATACTTGCATTAAGCGATCAAGAATTGTTTAACTTTGTGACACAAGATGTGTTGGGAAATACTATTTATGAAGATGTAAAAGGTATTGAGCGGGCAGCATTAAAAGTACTGTCTAAGCTAAAGAAGGAGGTGAGACATGTTTAGTATAGATAGCGCAGCAGCGTACTTTAATAAAATGGCGTCTGATGCAAGAAAGTATCACGGAAGAAGGTTTTTAGTTGATCAAGTTTTGGAAAGTGGCTTTGTGCTTACTTCTAAGAAATCTGGATCTAAGATACATGTAGATACTACAACAGTTGATAGACATGGAGATGTAAAGCTGTTTAAAGGAAGTGATGAAATAGAGTATATAGACTTCAAAACATTTTATACTATAACAGAATTCGGCGTTCTTTGCATGAAAGATATCGATATGTATGCGAGATCAATCTTTAAGATAAAAGACAAAAAGGTTGTTTGTGGCCTTAAAATAGGTTCAACAATAGATATTTTGAAAGAATTTGAAGAAAAGTAGTGATAAAGTCCCTTTTAGATCATTCTATGTGTAAAGTATTATATAAGCAAGACGAAGAACAAAAAAAATAACAAGAGGTTAACATTATGAAACTAACAAATGAACAAATAGAAACAAGATATCCAAAGCCAGAATGGACCAATTCTGACGGGTCTTTTAAAGATGATCTTGAGATAAAGCATGAACAAAATATCTGGCTTAGAAAAGTAGTTGAAGAAGGACACTCTGACTACAGATTTCCTAGTACAACTCAAGAAGAGGATGAAGAAGAAGCAAGATCTTTGTTCTCTGAAACTGTAGACAAGACGTCAGCTCTAATGAAAGAAAGATCTTCAAATGAAAAGGTAGTATCTGGAGAAATGACGACTGTGAAAGACATGACAGAGATGGATGCTGAGATTGTTCTGAGCGACGGTTTTGTACTTACTAAAGAAGATATATTTGAAACAGGACGGGTTAGTCGTGATCAATACCTTTATTTTGATTATGGAAAAGGACTGTACGTCTTTGTAAACAAAGCTACTGGATCATCTAGATTGATGAATAAGGAGTCTGCAGGACATAAAATGTTTGAAATATTTTTAGAAAGTGGAGTTATACTACCCACAAATGCTTTAAAGTATGTTAAGAAAGTTACTTTCATATTTGATATAAAGAAACCTGAAAGTTGGGATGACGGTCTTGGACTATGCTTAAATGAGTTTAGAGAGAGTACAACTAAATGGCCTATTTTTGACAAGGCTAAGAAAGACATTGGAGAGATATATTCTCATGCTGAGGAGCTAGAAGAGAAGGCTCCTCATATATATGCTTTACTAATGAATCTTCACGAAGACAACTCTGACGCTGTTGATCACTTTGCAAATTGGCTAGCAACGTTCATGTCTACAAGAAGTAAAGTTCTAACAGCTTTTTTATATGCAACAGATGAAGGTGCCGGAAAAGGAGTTTTGATGACAAGGATTATCTCTAGAATTTTCGGAGCAAAGTATACAACTGAGAAAGAAGCAGCTGTTTTAGCAAGTCAATTTACAGAAGCTTTTGAAAGTATGATTTTTGTAAATTTCAATGAAGTTTCTTCTGACTTTTCTAAGCAAGATAAAGCAACACAGCGCCTAAAAATGTTTATTACTGATCCTACTTTTGACCTAAACATAAAAGGGATAAGATCAAGAGATGCAAAGAATAACTTCCTTGTTATGCTTTCTCAGAACTATGCAAATGCGATTAAGATGAGCCACTCAGACAGACGTTTCAATTATTTTAAGGGAGAGAAGTCTCTTGTTAAGGTAGCAAGAGAAAAGTTTGATTTAGACGTTGAAGATATGATAGCTAAAATAGACTCAGAGGTAGATGCGTTTGTGATGTGGCTTGGATGCTATATGTACGATGCTAATCGCGCAGGAAGAATATTTGAGACTGCTTCTAAGAAACTATCTCAGGCTGCAACAAATGGGGCTTCAGAGATGTTCTTTTTAAGAATAAAGTCTAAAAATACAGATGATCTAAAGAAAGAAATTGATGAAGCTATAGATAGCTTTGAATACTCAGGGAAGATATATAGTGAAGCTTACGGAGCAGCTATAAGAACTCTAAGCAGCTCGAGCTTTTTTAATGGGCTTCAAGATAGCTTTGATAATAACTACATAACTACAAACGAGCTAAGAGCTATGTACACTGTTTTAGCTATAGATGGAGACATCTCAGACAGAAAGCAGAACAAGATCTTTACTGATCAACTTGGAGACTCCATTGTAAAAAGAATCGAAGGTGTGAACTTTCGAATAAGAGTTCTAAACTAGATCTTATAGACAAGTCTTCGGACTTTTCTTTTAAGCTCTAAGAGCTAAATAAAAAACGTGTAAAACACAAGGAGAATATTATGAAAAAAGAATATGAAGAACTAACAATAAACACAGACAAATTTATCGGGATGGACTATGTCCCAGGATGCGATGTTCAGACTGTAGTAAGAGCAAGAAATAAGTTTAGAGACAAAGAAGCTGCAAAAAGATACTGGAATAAAAACTTAGCTTACTTGGCCTATGTTGAGATGTTGAAGTATACAGGAATTTGTGAAGTTATAGATCCGAATTACAGTCTAGATGATTTCGACTATATAATGCTAAACACTTCTGATCTAGCATACCTTCTAAGAAGCTTCAGAGGATACTTCAATGACAATATTACAACGTTTAAGGGTCTTACTATTGAGCACAATGAAAAGTTCTCTGAGCCTCTTCTAGTAAAGAAAGGTTTGTTTATAGTTGGAGAGCTTAGAGTTGAGATAGCAAAGTCTGAAAATGGAACGTATGACACACTTTTGCATTCTCAAATAGCTGTTACTGGAGATTTCAAGCATAATGAAGAGTTCTTTAAAGATGGGTACTCGCCTGATCCAAGAGAATTTGTTGGAAATATCGATAAATTAGCAATCTTAGGTATATAAAGTCCCTTTTAGGACTTTGTAAGTGTAAAGTATTATATAGACAAATCAAAACAGGAGTTACAACATGAAAAAACAAACAATGAGTTTTATAGCAGCAATTGCTTTAAAGATTAGACCTAGAGCTGAGTTTACTGAGCAAGTAAAAAGCTTGAATGGGAAGATGCATTTTGAAGAGATCAAAAGAGTATCAGGAAAAGAAGGTGTCTCTTGGGATGTTCTAAGTGACAAGAAGAAGAATGACTTTTATAAAGTTGTTGAACAGAGAAAGACTGACGCAAAGTTTGAAAAGCTTACTGCGATAGAAGTTTTTATGAGAGGTTTATAATGAGACTATTTATGAATGAAGATGCATTTGCATCGGTAATAGCTATTGCAGCTAAGCTAAGAGAGATTGAAGCGTCAAATGACGGAATATTTGTAGCATATTATGAAATTGGGATGTCAGAAAAAAACGTGAGGCTTCTTGCGAGAGAGAATCTTGATATTCTTGATCACATGAAAGATGTTCTAAAAGCAATAAAGGAGGGGTAGTTATGGCAGTTTATCACTTTAGACAGAATTTAAAAGCTAAAGACTTAAAAGGTGATACTGAGAAACGTATCTCAGAGCTATTTAAAGCAACTAAAGGCTTCTACAATGAAATGATACGAGAAAGCAAAAAAGATGGCATACAAGCAAGATATGACCTTAATTCTAGCGTTTGCAAGAGATCACCTAACTTTAAAAAGCTTGGACAACAAATATCTCGGTCAGTCATAGGAAATTTCAACATAAATTTTGATAATTATAGAAAGAATATGAATAAAGACGCTAGTTACTTAACGCCTAAATACAGAACAAACAGATCAGAGTTTTTTATAGCATTCTTTGGAAGCATGTTTTCTATAAATCAAAAGACAGGACAACTTTATATAAGAACAGAATCTGGGATAATTAGTTTTGACATATCTAAAAAGTTCTTTGCTAAGATAAAAAAGTTCAAGATGGTTAGACTTCATAAAGCGCAAGAATCATACTATTTAGTCTTTGAATATATCAAAGAAAACAAGCCTATGCAATATACAAAATATACTGTGCAAAGGAGCGCCGGACTTGATCTCGGTGTTGACGCGCTTATAACAGTCTATGCAGAATACGCAAAGCCTTTGATAATCTCAGGGAAACAACTGAAGTTTATGAATTACAAGCATAAAAAGATGATAGAAAAAGCTAAGTCCCAGAATGAGAAGAATATGATCAATGAAAAACGCATACAAAAAGAGAAAGCGATGTTTAATGTAGCATGTTCGCGCCTATTTGCATACTTAAACTATGCAAAAGTAGATACTTTGTATGTTGGAGACTTTTCAGGAGTGAAGGAAAATGGTCCAACTGCAAGAAACTTTTTTATGATCAGCTACTATCTTTTAAAAAGAAAGATGAAAGACTACGCTAAGAAAAACGGTGTAAAGATCTTTTTCATTGAAGAAAGCTATACATCTAAAACAAGTTTCTTTGATAGAGAGAAGCCTTATTTTAGAAATCACTACATCGGTCAGAGAGTTGAACGAGGTCGATTTAGAACAGGCTTTGGAGTAAAGCTACATGCAGACATAAATGGTGCTGCACAGATACTAGCTAAGCGCGTAGACGTTGTGAATAGAGATAACGTGATGTGGAAACCTTTCTTTATAGATCTTGTTGATGAAAACACTAAGTTGAGAAGACAATGGCGCGAAGCTCTGGGAAAGATATACAAGACTAAGAAAAAGATAAATTCTTGTATGCTAGAGATTAAAGATCCTAAGACACATGTGCTAACTTATAGCTGTGGATACAACACTACAAGTCTAGAGTGCTTGTATGATAAGGTCTTTTATGATAAAGATTTGAAGAAAGTGATCATAGAAAGTAAAGAAAATGTAAGACGATTCAAAGAATTTGCAAAGATTTAGAAAAGCCTTGTTTTTTTTGATCTAGCTTTATATAACGAAGCATGAAAAGGTTCTTGTACCAGCTCTTATCCTTTTCTGATACTTTTAGGATCTAAACTGTTAGAGATTGTAATCTATCAATCTTTAACTTGTAAACCGTTTTAACACGGGTTAAAGGTGGTTACTTTATAGCTTTCCAAGTAATAGGCTTGCCCGATCTAATGGCAGGCCACACAATATTTTTTAAAGATCTTATAAAGGTTTTTGAAAAGTTTTGTTAATTCAAGGATAATAAAACAAAGTCCCAAGAGGCAGGAGAAACAATATGTTTACACAAAAATACGAGAAGGCACTAGTTACAGATGGCGTAAATGAGAATAAAGAATTCTTATCAAATGACGATGAAGAGAATAAAAAGCACTTTGAGAAAGATTATATTAACATCCTCAAAAATGCTACAGCTGGAGCTTCTCTAAGCAAAGGTGGTTTTTGCGATGTTACAGTAGTAGTAAAACCATCTGGAGTTAAGTTTTATGAAAACAACCCAAGCTGCAAAGCTTCATTAGTGTTTGAAGTATTGATATTTAGTGGAGAAGGATATAAGTTTATAGGAAAAGATGGTAGCAACAGCGAATTATCAGATCCTAAGAACTGGAAGAAATAGCCCAAATGGGCCGTGTTTTCCAAAATTTTATCTAAGAAAGAAATCTATAACTGCTCCAACAATTGCTGCCAAGAAAGTATATGCAAGCTTTTTTAGGTCAGTTTTGATTGAATCTACTTCCTCTTCTAAATGCTTAATCTTTACATCCCTTGATCCAGATTCTATAGAACACTTCTCATGATCAGACATACGTCGATTCATGTTATTTATCTTTTCTTCATGTACAATTAGAGTCCTAAGAATCTCAGTTATCCCTTTTAATTCTGCTTTAACCTCTTGAAAATCTTCCTTTAAATGCTCAAAGTTTTGCTCAGCGAGATCATTAGATCGCCTTATTTCTGACATCGCTTTTTTTAATTCTTTCATATCAACTTCCTTAACGCTCATAAGATCTACCTCCAAAATTAATTAAAGGTATTTTACCATACTTTTCTACGAAACTATAATCGCAATTCCGAGCATTAGTCCTAAAACAGTAAGCCCAAAATAGATTCCAAGCCCTTGACTATCTCGAACGTCTTCAATGGAAAACTTGTATCCAAGAATGTAATCTCGAAGCCTCAAGAATATTAGTACAGACATAAAGAACATTGCGATCTTACTTATCTTCATGTAAATCGGTAGTGTAAGAATCTCCACCATGTCTTCACGGCCTAGATACACAGTAGTAAGAACAGACAGTCCTAGGATGAATGCTACTACAACATTTATTGATAAAAACTTTTTCATATTAAACTCCCATACCTATAATTTCTAGACCGTAGTCTATCGCATTTACTGCATTCCCGTTTTGATCAGAAATCGTTACAACAATGCCTGCTGCTGTAAAAATCAATGTTTTTACAAAACCTTTGTTATCGCCAAGAGTGTTAAAAATCAATCCAGAATCAGACATATCTTTTGTAGTCTTAACGATAAAGTCTGATCCGATAGCTTCACATCCTGTAATATCTCCACCTGACGCCAGGACTGAGCCTTTGTCAATCTTTAAGATGTCTATAATTTCAAGATCAAGTGCACCGTCAGCATGAACTATAATAAAATTCATTTGGACTGGAATCCCTGAAGGATTGTACTTGAATTTAAATCCCCAAGTTCCATTTGACGTAAGTGATACGCCAGCAGGCTTCGATGCGTTCATGTGAACTCCATTAAATCCTATAACAGTAAAGTTCTTGTCTGCAAGAGCTGTCGTAAAGGAGAACTGCTTCTCGTAAGTGTTGTCGTATGTTTTTGTACATCCATTCAGTGTATAAACACCGTTGTTGCATTTAACTGTTGCTACTACTTTCATGTTATTTTGCCTCCAGAATTGTTAGATCAAATTGTGTATCTGTAAAAGCTGTTGAATTAACTGTTATAAAGATTCTAATCTGATTCTTTGCTATAGCACCCGAATAGTTGTCAGCAAGATCTACTGAAACAAAACGTCTGCTGGAAGTTCCCACAACGTCTGTAGACGTCAGAAAAACTGTATCAGGAGTAACATCCTTTGATAATGTTATTAAGTACTTACCCGTTGCATATCTATCAGAAGAAACTACAGCGACACCGTCAATGCTTGTAACTGTAGAATAGCTAATTCGAGAAACACCCAAAACAGCAAGAGTTATAGATTCTTCAGCAGACAGTATGTTTTGAACAATCTTAGACTGTACTACAGCGCGACCTTGAGCAGCAAAAAGACCTCTTTTAAATCTATACTTCATAATTACACCTCTTCTAGTATTTTAGGAATCTTAGGCAGTTCAAATTTAGACTTCCTAAGTTTCTTTCTGTACGCTATTATATCATTTAAATCATTCTCAGAAAAATCATAAGGATTATCTATCAGCATATACTTGTCTGTGCTTGATAAAAGATCTTTTGATAAAGACTCTATCCTATTTTTTAACAGCTCTTTTGTCTTCTCCTCATTTAATATGACCTGGCCATCCAAAAAGTCATAATACTTTCTAGGATCTATTTCAATGTTTGTTATAACGAACTCATTGTTAGCTGCACAGAAAGCTTCTATATCAACCTCAGATGTTACTGAAGCTTTGTATGCACGTCCATTGTCTATATTAGCTAAGAAGCTCATGGAAGAACATTTCCTGAGCCGTAAAACATTGCGACAATGTATCTACTGTTATTGTCTGCTATAGCTGTAAGCAAAGCTGTTTGATCAGAACTAACGCCAACGATGTTTAAGTAAGCTCGACTTGCGTCAAGAGGCTCAAAAGAAACATGTAACATTTCTGTCAAAGCTGTTTCAACAGGAGCTGCTATACAAATAGGCTGTTGATCAATCGGCGTAGTAAAATATATCAAAAATCTAGAGTTTGAATACTCTGTTACAGAGGCAATATTGTAGCTCTTTATGATTGTTCCATCTGTTTTTAGAACTAAATACCCTTTTAGCTTACCCTCATTTTGAGTGTAAGGAAGTTGATACACGTTCCAGATTGACCGGTAGATGTCCGGAGACTTCCCCTGACTATCTGCTGCAGCAAGATAAGTAATTCCATTTAACACAACAACATCTCCGAGCTTATAAGATCCAGATATGATCCATTTCTTTGCTTGTAGCTGTGAAGCATCTGCTATCTGTGTTAAAACGCCGTTAATGCCATCTACAGTTAGATCTTGGGCTATTCTAAGAGCTTTGTTAAGCGTATCTGTTGAAGAACAAATAAGCGTGTCGCATTCATATTCTGTCATCTCATATCTCCTTTATTGAATTGGCACTATTGAAAGTGTAAATTGTAGTTTATATCTGTCAAGAGGAACCTTAACAAGTATATATGTATCTGTCTTCTGAATTATATTAGCCATATGAAAAACAGGTTTTGTTTGGCCAATGTTATTTGTTGAATAAAGATGAGTCCCTGAAGTCATTACAAGATAGTTAGTGTTATAAACACCGGCGCTAGGATCAATGTTAAGCTTAAGTATTCCGCCACCCTGCTCAACAAGACTTGTAAAGTTCCATGCATTAACAAGCTGATAGTTAGCATAGTCATTCGAGTTATAAACATTCTGCTTAACAACACATGTAGCACTAACGTAAAATTCTCCGATACTCAAGTTTTTAACGTCAACTCTTTTCCATGAAGCTGGAGAAATGTTTGGCTTATTACTTGTGTTTGCTGCAATCTTAGATATATAAATGTTATTCTCAAAGCTAATCAGCACATCTTTAGGGTAAGTAAATGCAGGATCCCAATCTGCTCCAGACTTAGAGTCATACGCAAGCTTAAGATCAGACATGTTCTCAACATTATCAGATTTGTTTCCCGGGAGTTGAAATAATAGCTCATTGAATCT
>Ga0256824_10000403_pt1 | contig 16513 bp, 15 predicted proteins | sample CV67metaG_FD_191570 | JGI IMG/M metagenome (GOLD analysis project Ga0256824, IMG submission 191570) | Hydrothermal vent microbial communities from East Pacific Rise, Pacific Ocean - CV67 | ecosystem: Environmental > Aquatic > Marine > Hydrothermal vents | place: Pacific Ocean: East Pacific Rise...
AATTACCACAAATGGGATGTGACTTTGGCGAAGCTGTTTTGTGACTTGAATGGTAAATTCATTGTGATAACAGATGACAAAGTGCTGTTTTAGTCGTGCAATATCATAAAGCATGTTTCTCTCTTTAATTACCTTTTGTAACTCTCCTCGATTTAATACATCGACAATAAGACCAATGGCTAAGGAGAAGACCAAAAAACCAAAAATAATAAGACAGATGGTAAAGATCCGTCCTACGTCCGAGATGGGTGCTATCTCTCCAAAGCCAACGGTAGTGAAGGTGATACCTGTCTGATAGAGGGCATCAAGTAGCTCCATATCATCAATAATAATATAGCCAAATGTACCAAACATCATGGTCAAAATAGTTAAAATAAGAGGAAGTCTAAAAGGTGCTAGTAGTACATATAACTCATCACTTAGAGTTATATGTGGGGTAGGTTTTTCTCGCCAATTGAGAAGTTTTTTAATGCTATTTTGTTTGGGCAAAATAGTCTCTAAAAGGGCAAGGACTACGCTTCAGCAGTTTCAGCAGTAGCTTGAGCAGCTTTTTTCTTCATTGTTCTAAGTGTTGACGCAGCAACCTTAATCTTTTTGGTTGTACCATCTTCTAAAGTGATTTTTACACTTCTCAAGTTTGGTAGTTGTCTTCTTTTTGTTTTGTTGTTTGCATGAGATACATTGTTTCCAACCAATGGACCTTTTCCAGTTACATCACATCTTCTTGCCATGTTAATACCTTTGTAATAATTTTCATTATAAGTTTTTGATAATGTTTTTAGAAATTCTATTGTTAAAATATAGACTCCAAAAAAAGTTTTGCAATTATATGCAAAAAACTCTTAAAATCAGGCAATTTTCCTTATCTTTTTCCTATTATCAAGTAGATAAAGAAAGGTGCGCCTATAAAAGCAGTCACAATTCCTATTGGAATCTCGGAATTACTTCCTATATTTCGTGCGACAAAATCACTCAGTACCAAAAAGAAGCCTCCATAAAAAAAGATAGGAAAAATAAGCTGTTCGGCTGATTTTTGATAGATTTTTTTTATAATATGTGGTGTAATTAACCCCACAAATCCAATGGGTCCTGTGAGGCTGACAGAGACACCAACCGCTATGGATACTGAAACAAGTAGAATAGTATTTACTTTTTTGACCTCAACACCTTTGAGGTAGGCGTAATCGTTTGAGGTGAGTAGAAGTTTGAGATCTTTCCTATACCAATAGGTGACAAAAAGAAGAAGTGTGCTAGCAGTGACAATTGGCAAGGTTTTGGACAATCCTACCACATCAACTGATCCCATTGTGAAGCGGATAATTTCAAAACTTTGAGATTCACTACTGAGAGAGAAGAGAATCATTAACGAAGCGTTATAGAAAAAGGCTAAAGCAATTCCTACCAAAAGTAGGGCGTTTGTTTCGTAAGATTTGAGTCGTAGTGTGACAGTAAAAAGAACAACAACGGTCATTAACGCTCCTAGAAAACCAAAAAGAGCCACAAGTGAATGAAAACCAAAAACAATGGCAAACGCTACACCTAGAGTACTTCCTGTTGCAACACCTAGGGTATAGGGAGTACTCATGGGGTTTTTAAATAGAGATTGAAAGATAACTCCTCCTAGTGCTAAGATGGCTCCTGCAAAAAAAGCGACAATAACCCGTGGTAATCGAATCTCCCAAAACAGTTTAAAGTCGATACTCTTGACGGTGCTTAACTGATAGGGATCGATATGAATTTGACCATAAAATGGAGCAAGGAGAATGAGTATAGAGATAAGTAGATAGAGTATTTTTGTTATCATGATTCGCTTTTAATTGGTTAATTTTATCGTAATTGTTGATCGATTTCCCTCTTCAATAATTTTAACAGAAGAGCCAAAGTAGTGATCAAGGTTGGACTCTGTAAAAAAAGCTTCTGAGGAGTCAAAGAAATCAATTTTTCCCTCTTTCATAAACATTACATCATAGCCCAAATGGCAGGCAAGATTTAGATCATGGGTAATAATTATTTTGGTTTGACAAATATTGCTTTTGAGTAGTGAAAAAATATCACGACTTTTTTTTGGGTCAAGGTTGGCTGTGGGTTCATCAAAAATTGTGATTTTTGCATTGTGTAAAATAGCTGTAGCAATCATTGTCAATTGCTGTTCTCCTGAACTTAGCTCTTGACATGGTTTTCCTTTTAACTTTTCTAGTTCTAGTAGTTTTATTAGGTTGTTCGGTTCTAATAGAGAGTAGAGGCGACTTAGGTCTAAATACTCATTTAATGTAATATACTCATCAAAGATCTCTAGCTTGGGTGGAATATAGTTGATCTCTTTGGTTCTTTGGGTGGGGTTCATTTTTGATAGATATTGATTGTTTAGCAGTGTTGGTGCAGGTGTAATGCCACAAAGCAGTCTGGCTAGGGTTGATTTTCCTGCACCATTAGAACCTAGTATAATGAGGTTCTGTTCTGCTTTGAGTTGAAAGTTAATATTTTTTAAAATGCTACTATTATAGTTTTTGAGTTGTAGCATTGTTCTCTTTACCCTTTTGCTCTATATTTTTTTTGATTTGTATCTTTTTTGCTTGCACTTTTTTTGTTGCTTGGGTCACACTATTTTTGACAGCTTCGACATTGATAGTTACTTTTTGACGTTGTTGATGTTGATTGAGATTCTGTTGCATCGCTTTTAATGCTCGATTGATCTCAATAAGTCCATAGGCTTCATTACACTGTTTATCATAGACAGAAAGATCCTTTTGTAGCTGGGGAATAGAATAGTCGTTGATTGAGAGGGGAGTTTTTCTTTTTATCTTTTTGGCGTAGCGTTCTCTGTTGATCTCTACACCCTGTTGGATTTCTGGAGAGAGGGCTTTTTTGTACTCTTGTTGGTTCTGTAGGTTGCTGTTCATATCACCCGAGAGCATCGCTTTTGCTGTGTTGGTTACATAGCTTAATCCAAAGACCATGCTGACTGTATCAAAGATATTCATATAGAGTTGGTTTTGTGTTAGATCAGTAGCTTTTGCTTTGACTTTTGATGCATTGAGGTAGCTTCGACACTGCATATCAGATTTTAGAATAAACTCATTGATATACTCATTTCGCCCTTTTTGAGTAGTTTTTGTATTGAGATCTGTAATAAAAGTTGATGGATTGGTCTTAAATATAAGTGAAGATTCGGTGCTTTGTTGATTGAGGTTGGTTGTTAAGAGTGGATTATTGGCACATCCTGTAAATATTAGTAGTGCTACTGCTTTTGTGAAAAATAGTATTCCCTTGTTCATTTTTATAACTCCCTTTTTGTTTTATATAACGATTATACTTTATTGTTAATATAAAATTAATGAAAGAGAGCTTTTTTTAAACAAGAGAATTCTATTTTAATAACTCAATTTCATCCCTGTGTAAAATGCTCTTGGTGCTGTTGCATAACCATCAACTGTTTGGTAATATTTGTTGGTAATATTTTCTACTTTTCCATAAATACTAAAGTGATTATCGACTTTGTAGTTTGTAACAAAATCAGCTACAGTATATTTTCCTGTCTGTTTTCCTTGATTATCAGCACCATCAAATCGTTTACCTATATAAGAACCATTGAGTGCGAGATGTAGATTTTCTATACCGTAGTAATCAATAGCAAACTTTAGGGTATCTTTTGCCCTTCTTGCCAACGTTTTTCCATCGTGGTTCTTGGCACTCAAATTGGTGTAGCTCAGAGAGATTAGGCTATCTTCAGTCAGTGTGGTTTGATAGGCAATTTCAACTCCTTTGAGTTGTGATTCGCCTGTTACATTTTGGTAGTTTCCACCAATCCAATTTCCTTGGGCATCGTAGTTTGATTGATAATCAATCATATCTTTGATACGGTTATCAAAATAGGTTACCTTTAGATCTTTATAGGCAATGGTCAGATCATACCCTTGGGTATTTTCGGGAGTCAACGCTTTATTTCCAGAGAAAGGGTCAAAGAGGTTGTAGTGGGTTGGTACATTGTAGGCAGTTCCATAGTTAATAGATGTGGTTAATCCCTCGATATTACTGTGGAGATGTTTTAATCCTATTTTACCTGTGGTTTTATTGTCAAATTTGTTGTAATTGTCTTGACGAATTGATTGGGTAAGAATGGTTGTTCCACCAATAAAACCATTAAACTTATTGCTGTTGCTCAGAAAGATTGCTTGGTTATTATATTTTCTATTGAGGCTGTTTTTATGCTCGAAACTTTTATACTCTCCACCCCAAACAATAAAGTTATCTTGACCATAAGGAACTGTAGAGGTTAATCCATATTCCTTGGTCTCTCCATCAAAGTTTTTACTAAACGCATCTTGTGGATAGTAGCGACTGAAGGTAGATTTTTTAGCAAAAATATTCACCTCATTAAAACTATCAATATGATTGAAGTTCACTGCACTCAACTTTGTTCTGCTTTGAACGTCATATTGACTGTTGGGATTAAATTTATATGTTGTTGGATCATAAGCATCAGCTTGAGTTTTTGAATCATTAATAATATGGGTGAAGTCAATCTTATTGGTTGCATTGATCTGAAAACCAGCTTTAAGGTTTGTAGATCGATTTTTGTACCCATCATCTTCAAGCGTATTTAAGCTTATACCTCTTGGAGCAACAGAAGAGAATCCTTTTGTCTCCAGACGACTCTGCGAAGCTTTGAGGTAAAAATCATCATTTTTGTAGGCGATATTGGCATCTACTCTATTTGTTGAGAAACTACCAAACATTTGAGATGCATCAAAGTGAAATCCCTCTTTGGCTTCTTTTGTGATGATATTAATAATACCTGCACTGGCATCTGCACCCCAAACACCAGATTGCGCACCTTTTATGACCTCTATTTGAGCAATATCATTGATCATTAAATGGGCAAAAGAAGCACCTGCAAGGCTGGTTACATCATTGTAGCGTATCCCATCAATAAGAACTAAAATACGTTTGGAGTCAAAACCCCTAAGGTAAACATTGGTGGTGTGTCCTGTGCCACCATTACTATTCATATCAATACCTGCCAAAGAGTTTAGGGCTTGGGTTACTGTTGTGTAGTGACGCTCTTCAATCTCTTCAGCAGTAATAACATCAATATCCGATGTTACCTCTTTAAGCTTCTGCGTAGACTTAGTTGCAGAATTTACTGTAATATCTTCAAGTTTGTCTTCGGCGATAAGCCCTATATTGCTAATTATCATAGTAATTAGACTCAGTTTTATTGTGTTGTTCATTTTATCCCTTAAATTGTATGCTAGGTGTTGTTTAATATTTGATTAAATCGAATCTACGGCTTTATAACAAATGGTAGGCGTAGAGATAGGGAGGGGAGGTTTTATACTCTTGATACTCAAAAGCATACTTATGATACTGGTAGTTTGCATCAATTGTGCATAATTTAAACAGTGTCGAGTACATTGCAATAACTGCTAATGAAAAATAACAACGTCTATAGCCATCTAGGTGTTTCATGGGTGAATTCTACTTAAATAGCCTTATAGTTACTTATTTTAGCTTTTAGCTTTTAGTTTTCATAAGCTATAATGATTAAAATTGATACTTAGGGAGTACTTTTTGAGAAAAAGCATTATTTTAAGGGTTTTGGTACTTTTGGTCTCTTTTTCTACTTTAAGTTTTTCGGCTAAAGTAAAATACGCCACTTGGAAAAAAGGTTTAAGTTTTGAGAACTATCTCCTTGAACATAATATTCCTCCAGAGATATTAAAAACTCTAGACCAAGATGACGCGTTGTTGGTTTCAGATGTTGATGAAGATCAGAAATTTTATGAATTAATTGCTTCTAATGGTGTTTTGCTTCAGGCACTTATTCCTGTTGGAGAAGAGCTACAGTTACATCTTCGTAAAACCTATAAAAGTTATGATCTAAAAATCATTCCCATCGCCTATCAAAAAGGCACTTATGTTACACTTCTTTCAGTAGATAAGACCCCCCATTATGATATTATTCATAAAGTTAAAAATCAACGTTTAGCTAAGGAATTTACACGTCTACTTAAACATAGTGTTAACTTTAGAGGCATTCAAAAAGGAGATAAGCTAGCTATTATCTACGATCAAAAAATGCGTTTGGGTCAACCCATTGGTATTCCAGATATTAAAGTGGCAATGCTTGAGTCTCATCACAAAAAGAATTACGTTTTCAAACACAGCGATGGCAAGTATTACAATGCCGAAGGTAAAGTTTTGATTCAAAAGTATATGCGAAAACCACTCAAGCATGTACGAATTACATCGCATTTTACCAAACGTCGTTATCATCCTGTGTTGAAGCGTTGGAAAGCCCACCACGGAACAGACTTTGGAGCAAGGCGTGGAACTCCAATTTTGGCTGCTGCTGATGGAAAAGTTATCTTTTCAGGAAGACTCGGTGGGTATGGAAAAGTTGTTAAGATCCGTCATAAAGAGAGTTATATGACACTTTATGCACATCAGAGTCGAATTAAAGTTAAGCGAGGGAAAAGGGTAAAACAGGGGCAGATTATCGGCTATGTGGGAAGCACAGGACGAAGCACCGGACCCCATTTACACTTTGGTCTCTACAAGAATGGACGACCGATAAATCCAATGCGTTTGGTAAAATTCTCTTCAGATGGACTAACAGGAAAAGGGAAGCGAGCCTATTTAAATAGGAAACGAAAATATACAAAAATTATTAATACAATTTTTGATCAAGAGATGCCCTCGTATGTGTGGAATAGTATCAATAAATTGGCTGTTTTTCCAAGTATGAAAGGGTATTATCACAGTAAGGGTTGGTAATGAAAAACCATATAAAAAACTTTAAACTAGAGCCTTTAAAAGAGGCAAAATTTGTAAAAACTGCTTTAGCCACTTATCAACAGAATGGTATTTCTAAAGCGTGGGAAGTTGTAGAGTCACACGACTCTGTAGCAATTTTGATCTATCATAAAGAGGAAAATTCATTTATACTTGTCAAGCAATTTCGTCCACCTGTTTATAATCGAAATGGTGATGGAATGACCATTGAGATGTGTGCAGGAATCATAGATAAAGAGAAATCTTTAGCACAGATTGCCAAAGAGGAGATAGAGGAGGAGTGTGGATACAATGTTCCTTTAGCATCAATTGAGCGTATCACTAAAGTACTAAGTGCTGTAGGAACATCCGGCAGTACCCAAGTTATTTACTACACAGAAATAGATGAGAGCATGAAAGTAAGTGAAGGTGGTGGCGTAGAAGATGAGTATATTGAAGTGATAAAGCTACCAATCTCAGAAGCCAAAAGCTTTATGTACGATGAATCTATAGGTAAAACAGTTGGATTGATGTTTGCTTTTATGTGGTGGTTTGACCGTTTAGATTCTACTTCATAATTGAGATATTGGTGCAATAAATTGCACCTTATTTTAAAGCCTCTGCAATTAACTCCACAGGGTTTTTAAAGACAACATCCACATCAGCTTGATGGAGAGAGTTGCTTATCTGCATTCTACAAGCACTACACTCTGCACTGACGATTTTTGCACCTGTATCTTTGATCATCGCAGCTTTTGGTTTTCCTGCAAGTTCGGCAAAATGATATTTTTCGGTCTGCATGGTTACACCACCAAATCCACAACATCTGTCGCTGTCGCTCATCTCTTTTATAACATAGTTCTGTTTTAGTAGCGCTCTTGGCTCTTTATGAATCTTTTGTACTTTTTTGGCATGACAGGCATCGTGATAGGTGATAGCGTCTTCAAATTTTTTCCCTTTTTTTGCCAAAATATCTTTTAAGTCGGTATTTTGTTCAAACCATTCGGTTGCCATAAAGATCTTCTCATTTAATTTTTTAGCACGTTTTGCCCAATCTTGCATTTCATGATTATTGAAGAAAATCTCCCAATCGTGCTTGATCATTGCCGAACAGGTTGCTTCAGGGATAATAATCGCTTCTACATCATCAATAAATGTTTCAAAATACTCAATATTTTTTTTACTAAGGGTCTCTACAGTATATTGATCACCTGTAAAATAGGCAGGAGCAGAACAGCACATTTGTGCTTTGGGAATAAATGCATCAATTCCAAGTTCGGCAAATATTTCAATAAGACTATCACCAATTTCAGTGTAGTTATAGTTGGCTAAACAACCAATGAAAATTGCAACTTTTCTTTTACCACCATTGTCTATATTTTCGGGATATTTATTCATAAAGCTGGTTTTTCCCATAGATGGTAAGAGTCGTCCACTTTTGATAATTGGCATGGGGAAGCGTGGGATAATTCCACCTCTTTTTTCATCTGTCTTAAACCCACAGGTTTTAAAGGTATAACCCAATTTCATCATAATATCCATCAGTTTTCGATGGCGAAGTAGGGTAAAGAAAGCTTTTTTAAACCATGCAATTCCAAACTTATCGGCAATATCAGCTCTGACCTCTTCTATAACCATATCTGTTGGTAAAGAGTTTGGGCAGACATCAACACAGTTGGTACAGAGGAAACAGCTTTCAAAAATATCTTTGGCATTTCGATCTAGCTCTAGGTTTCCTTGTTGATACTGCCCTAAAAGCTCTATAAAACCTCTTGGGGAGGTCACTTCATCCGCATTGACTTGATGAATTGTACAGACGGGAATACACTTTCCACACTTGATACAATCATCAGCAGTGGCTTGGAAATTAAAAATATCTTCTAAGTTTTTTTTCATTGGGTTCTCACTGTAGGGTGTATTTAAATACACCACGAATATTATATTAGAGATCTTGCAAAACTCTTTGGAATCGGCGACTTTAGTCCCGAACAAGACGAGGCTAAAGCCATCGTTTCCTAGTTTTACAAGAATTCTATTGTATCTGTATGGGGGTTCTGCGATAGCACTTTCCCCCTAGGGTAATTTTATACCGTTTTTGAGAAAGATTTTTTGCTTTGGGCATACTTCTTCATATAGGCATCAAAAGGCATGGCTATATTTCTGATAAGAAGTGTTCCTGTGGCACTTACTTTGATCTCTTTGTTATTAATTGAAACAAGTTCATCTTGAGTAAACTCATGCAGTGCCTCGACGGCATCACTAAAGTAGTCAAAGAACTTTATATTATGATCATTTTCAAATCGTTCTATATCGATATGAAAGTTTGCCATCAGCTCCATAATAACTGACTTTCTAATATAGTCATCATCGCTTAGTGCAACACCCCGTTCAAAGGGGAGTCTCCCAGCATCGAGTTCTGCTTCATAGGTTTTCATATCTTTTGTGTTTTGAGCATAGTATCGGCTTCCTTCACCAATGCTTGTCAGACCAATACCCACAAGATTTGATCCACCTTTGGTTGTGTAGCCTTGGAAATTTCGATGTAGTTCACCTTTTTCTATGGCTCCAAAGAGTTCATCTTCAGGTTTAGCAAAATGATCCATTCCTACCATTTTATATCCATGTTTTTCAAAAAAGTCAATGGTATATTGAAAAATTTGGAGTTTAACATCAGGATTTGGCAGTGTTGTCTCATCAAACTTACGCATTGTTTTCATGAGCCATGGAACATGTGCATAGTTAAAGACGGCAACTCTATCTGGGTTTAACTGGGTCGATAACTCTAGTGTTTTCTTAAATGTTTCAAGAGTTTGGTAAGGAAGACCATAGATAAAGTCGGTATTAATTGATTTTATTCCATATTTACGTGCCAACTCTACAGCATTTTTTGTCAGTTGCAGGGGTTGGATTCGGTGAATCTCTTTTTGTACTTTGGCATCAAGGTCTTGAACTCCAAAACTAATACGATTAAAGCCATGTTTTTGAAACACTTTCATCTGATCTTCATTGAAATAACGAGGATCAATCTCACAGCTTATCTCTGCTTGATCACTCCAGTTGGTAAATTTTGATTTAATGTAGGTTACAATCTCATCAAGTTCAAAGGCTTTGTAGAATGTTGGTGTACCACCTCCAAAGTGAAACTGAATCACTTCGCGATTGGTGTCAATATGTGTTGCTAAAATATCTATCTCTTTTTTAAGATACTCAATATAACGGCTCAACTTATCTTCTTTAGATGTAAAGACAACATTACAACCACAAAAGTAACAAGCACTTCGACAGAAAGGTAGATGAACATAGAGTGAAATTTTCTCGCTAGATGTATCTAAAAAGTTTAGGTACTGCTCATATTTAAAATCACTGTTAAACTCTAATGCTGTTGGATAAGAGGTATATCTTGGTCCTGGTTTAGAGTATTTTGAAAATTTTTCAAAGTCGATATTGCTCATTGTTTGTTTGTCCCTTTTTTTCTTGTATCTTAATCTAGATTTTTAATTATTTAGTTGTTTCCTATCAACTATTACGATTTTGGTCAAGCCAAACCATAATTCCTTTCTGTGCATGAAGTCTATTTTCTGCTTCTAGAAAAATAACATCTGCATGTTTTTCAAAGGTCTCTTCGCTAACTTCATAGTCCCTATAGGCAGGTAAACAGTGAAGGAATATGGCATCTTTTTGGGCTAAATTCATAAGTTTTTCATCGACAATATAACCATTAAATGCTTTAATTCTCTCCTCTTTTTCATCCTCTTGTCCCATTGAGACCCAAGTGTCTGTAGTTACCACATTTGCACCATTTACAGCAATCTTTGGATCGTTGCTAAATAAGATCTCTGCACCACTCTCTTTGGCAATCTCTAAAGCTTCTGACACAACTAATGGATCACACTCATAGCCTTTTGGTGTGGCTACTCTTAGGTCAAATCCTAAAATTGCAGAGAGCATCAACCAAGAGTGGGTCATATTATTACCATCACCAACATAGGCAACAACTGGGTCTTTAATCCCAGATTCAATCATAGTTAGATAGTCTGTCATCAGCTGAACGGGGTGGTAAGAGTCTGTTAATCCATTGATCACAGGAACTTTTGAGTATTGTGCAAACTCCTCAAGTTTACTCTGTTCAAATGTACGAATCATTACCATATCAACCATACGGCTAATAACTCGAGCAGTATCTTTCATTGGTTCTCCACGACCCAGTTGAATATCATTTGAAGATAAAAATAGACCAATACCCCCAAGCTGATAGATACCAGTTTCAAAACTAACACGGGTTCTTGTTGAACTTTTTTCAAAAATCATACCAAGGGTCTGATGTTCCATATAGGGTACAAACTCTTTTGCCTTTGTTTGGGCTTTGATTTTTTGAGCAAGGGTAATCATCTCTAAAAGTTCTCTCTTGGTAAAATCTTTCAGACTTAAAAAGTGTCTCATGGGAAGTTCCTGTTTTTTATTATTGGATAAAGGTTTATTTCAATAGTTGCTAAAATAAGGAAGCTATTTTACCATTAAAGTTTTATAAAGAAATTAATGGCTATTTTTTTTTCTTCTGCTCGGTTCTTTTCTTCTTTTGTTCCATATAGGTATATTTACGTTTTTTATCATAATCGATATACCCTTTTTTCTCTCGGAGGCTCTTTTTTACAGGTCGTTTTTGTCTTGGTTGCTTATCTGTTAGTTCAAATCCAGCATAAATTTCTCGTTTAATGTTGAGTTTTAAATTTTTCTCTATAGTAGAAAACTTATCATAGTCAAAGATAGTCAAAAGAGAGATTACTGCACCCCTGTGATTGGCACGTCCAGTTCTTCCTACTCGGTGGGTAAAGTCATCAGTCTTTTCTGGGAGTTCGTAGTTGATAACCATCTGAAGTTCTGGAATATCGATTCCTCTTGCTGCAATATCAGTGGCGACCAAAACTTGTGTTTTTCCACTTTTTAGTAGTGCCAATGATTTTGAACGAGAAGTTCTTTTTATATCTCCATGAATAATAGAAGTTCTGATTTTTTTAGATTTTAGGTATTCAAAAATTTTATTTGCAGATTGTTTGGTTGAAACAAAAAGTAAAACTTGTTCTAGATTTTTCTCTTTTATAAGTTGAACAATAAATTCATCTTTTCTTTTTTTATCGATTTTATAGGCACGATGTGCAATAAAGTCAACCACATCACGTCGATCACTTACTTCTACGACGGCAGGTTCACGAAGAAACTCTTTTCCTAAACGTTTGATATTTTGAGAAATAGTTGCGGAAAACATCATAATCTGTCTAGGGGTTCCACACTCTTTTAAAATTGCTTTGATCTCATTTAAAAAACCAAGTTCAAGCATGGTATCAGCTTCATCTAAAATAATGGTATTAATATATTCTAGATTAATTTTCCCATCATTTAAAAAATCTTGTAGTCGTCCAGGGGTTGCGACGATAATATCTGCACCTTTTTTTAGTCGTGCAAGCTGAACAGATTTTGGTGTTCCTCCTTGAATTTTTACGGTTTCTATTTCTAAGTTTTTTCCTAATACTGTGATGGTTTTGGTAACTTGATCAACCAATTCTATGGTAGGTACAATTACCAATGCACGTATAACTTTATTTTCTGTTTTAATAATTTTTTGAAGTTTATGAAGCATCGGTAGAACATACGAAGCTGTTTTTCCTGTTCCTGACTTTGAAGCACCAATAATATCGAAGTTTTTTAGTGCCAATGGGATAACTTTTTTTTGAATAGCTGTTGTATTAGTATAGTTCTCATCTGCGACTGCTTTTAGAATATGGGGGTGTAAATTTAATTTTTCAAATGCTTTGATAGTGTGTCCTTGTGGTGTGATAATATTTCTTGTTTCTATAATTTACTAGAGTTCTTGAAAAACTAGGAAATGTGGCTTAGCCTCATCCCCTTTGGTGGAGCTAAAGCACCACTTCCAAATAGTTTTGCAAGAACTCTACTATAGGAGCAAGAGATTGTCAATAATTGCGAAATTATAGCAAGATTTAAAAATCAAACAGTTTACTATCGTGTTGTGTTCCTGCATTTTGTTTTTCCTCAAAAGGAACTGAGTCAAAAGTTAATAGATCTTTTTTGATAACAACACAACTTAAATCACCTCCATATATGGCTGAGGTATCGATACAAATTCTATTTTTATATTGACGAATATTGGGTTGAGATAGGTGTCCAAAAATATGATAGTGTTGATTCTCTTCCGCTTCAGTATGAGTGTAGGGGATCAATTCATCAAGTTTCATTTTAGGATTTTTGCTACGTGAGACACATTTAATCATTTTACGTTTTGAAATTTTATCTTCTTTTCTAAGATACTCTTGGGGGCAGGGGGCATGGGTGAGTGTGACAGAAAAATTTTGACTATAATTATAATAAAAATAGGGTTTACACTCTTGATAAAGCTTAAGAAATTTTCTTTTTAATAAGGGATTTCTTTCTAAAAGTGCTACAGTATTATAGTATTTAATTTTATCTTGAACTGTTTTTTGTGTAACTTCTAGCGTATTATCTTTTGTAATATATCGATAAACCATCTCTTCATGATTTCCTAAAATTAGATAGAAACGTTGCTTATTTTGATTGAGATGTTGATAGTTTTTATAGACAAAGTCAAGAGTTTCTTTTAATTTTTTTTCTGAGCCTTTATCAATAAAATCACCCAATAGAACAATAGATGTATTTTTATTTTGAGGTGTTAGTTCAAGAAGATTATTACTGTTTGTGAAGAAATTATGTTGTTTGAGAAGTGTTTTAAGTTCATCTATACAACCATGTACATCGCCAATGACGATGTACTCCATATTTAGAGGTAAAAGCATTAAGCGATATTAATATCTCTTCTTGCTGCATTTAATTCGATAATAAATCCACCAGTTGCATCAATAAGTGACATCATTCCTAATAGTAAAAATGTTGCATTTTGAGCCCATGAGACCATAAAGAACATAACCACAAATACGATGGCAACAACAAAGCTTAAAAGTGTCTCTGATGCACCAAAACTTTTTGCTGTAGCAGCTTTTGAAATCTCTATAAAAAGAGCAAATGAACCAGCAATTAAAAAAACCTCTCTAACGCGTAGAATAAAGTCTCTTTCTGGACTAATATGGTGTGTTAGTACCACGGAATTTAAGCTTAAGTTACTGAACATATCAATATAGTTATGCCCCAAGTGTAGCCCTACATAAGCTAATAAAATCCAAGTAAATGTTGACATTCCTGTAATAAAAAACAATGTTTATCCTTTTGTTGTGATGTTGGTTTGGTATTTGTATCTATTCAACTGGTACACGCGACATATATTCGGCATTCATTACTTTTTGCATCGGTTGTTGGACATCTGTTGGATAAAGAACAAATTTAGAGTTGGTTGAAGATGAAAGCTCTTTCATTGAGTCAATATAAGCAGTTTTAGTTAAGAATTGCATAATTGTTTCATCAGATAAATTGGGCATTAAATTTTTTAAATCTTTAATTACTTTATGAGTTGCTTCAGCTCTTTTTTCAATAAGAATACGTTCACCATCTGCTTGAAGATCATGTACTTCGTGGTCTCCTTGAGCTTTAAGAATAGCTGCTTTTTTCTCTTTTTCTGCAACAATCTCTTTCTCCATGGCTACCTTGATAGAAGGAGGAGGTGTAATACTTTCAAACTTAACCAACATAACTTCAATACCCCAACGGATGCAATCTTCTCTCATGTGATCACGTATCTCTTTTGAGACTTGATCTTGTTTACGTTGAATATCTGAAAAGTTCATCTGTCCCAGTTTATTGAGAGTACTACTCATAATTAAACTTTCGATTGCAGCTTTATAATCTTCGACATCCATAACCGCTTTTGTTGGATCTACTATTTTAATAGTTGCAATCATATCTACAACCAAATTAATATTATCTTGAGTAATAATTTCTTGTGCGGGAGGATCTATCGGTTGCTCTTTTAAGCTAACTTCTCCGACAACGATCTCTACACCAAAAGGTATATATCGGTTAAGACCTTCTGTAATAACACGGTCTGCGCCCAGTCGGTTATCTAATACTAAGGCTTTTTGTGAATCTACAATCATAATTGGTAGAAGTCCTTGAAAGCCAATTGTATAGTGAAGAACTACTAATATAGAGATAATTGAAAAAATAGCTATCATCCAAAATGCTGAATCCATGATGTTTCCCTTTTTTTATTATTAAACCAAGCTAATATGATAAAACATAATTCGGGTTTAATTATTTTTCTAACATTATATCAAAGAAATAGTATTCTTTAGTAGCAAATCTATAAAAAATAGAGTTTAAAAGATAATTTTCTAAAATTTATGTTAGAATTGTCTCAGAAAACTTAAATAAATTATACACAAAGGAACATTTTGTTCGATAATAATACAGAAAATGAAGCTGATTTTTGTGAAGCTTACAAGTCTCAAATCCTCAGTAATGCTTCAAGTGAAAAAAAATCTTCACTTAATACACTTTCTAAAATATTGACAATCCTCTTATTACTCATAATTATTGTAGTCGTGTCAATTTATGGTTATACCTATATTACTGATAATATGTCTGATTCAGCTTCAACACCACCCTCTTCGCTACAGATGATTGATGATGATGAACTAATAGTAACAGAAGAGGAGCCTGTGGGAGAGATGCCTCCTGAGATAGAAAATCCAGAGCATGATAAAGTTGAGAAGGTTGAGGATCTTACACTTTTAAAAAGTGAAGAGAATCAAAGTTTGGTAAAGAAAATAGAAAACCCCTTAGAAGTTCCTAGTAGCACACAAGTCGCTTATTTAGAAGAGTTGGCAAAACTTTCGGAAGAGATTGATAAAGATAGAAAATAGGGTTAGGTAAAACCCTATTTATACTTTTATTTTGCAAGTAGTTGGGCAACTTCCTTGGCATGGTAGCTAATAATAATATCTGCTCCTGCACGTTTAAATCCAATCATCGTTTCCATCATGACACGATTGTAATCAATTACGCCTGCCTTTCCAGCCATTTTTAACATACTATACTCCCCACTAACATTATAAACAGCCAGAGGTAACGATGAATTTTCTTTGATGTCACGAACAATATCTAAGTAGGCTAGCGCAGGTTTAACCATTAAAATATCAGCACCCTCTGCCTCATCTGCCAAGCTTTCGAGAATGGCCTCTTTTCTATTGGCTGGATTCATCTGGTAGCTTCTTCTATCTCCAAAACTTGGGCTACTCTCTGCCACATCTCTAAATGGACCATAGTAAGCTGAAGAGAATTTTGTAGAGTAAGACATAATTGGTATATGGCTAAATCCACCTGCATCAAGACCTTTTCTAATAGAGGTAATCATCCCATCCATCATGCCACTTGGTGCAAGCATATCTGCTCCTGCTTTGGCATGTACTTGTGCTTGTTTTGCCAAATTGTCAAGTGTAATATCATTGTCTACAGTCTCTAGCACAGGGTCAAGTACACCACAGTGACCATGATCTGTATATTCACAAAAGCATAAATCTGTTACCACAAACATATCTGGATGGGCTTTTTTGATGGCTCTGATACTAGAAGCGATAATTCCATGTTCACACATAGCATCACTTCCTACACTATCTTTTGTATCAGGAATACCAAAAAGAATGATAGAGTAGATGCCTAACCCTTTTAATACATCACACTCTTTTATGATTTCATCAATACTCATTTGATAGACACCTGGCATAGAAGCTACTTCAACCTTTAAACCCTCTCCCGT
>Ga0256824_10000405_pt1 | contig 16503 bp, 18 predicted proteins | sample CV67metaG_FD_191570 | JGI IMG/M metagenome (GOLD analysis project Ga0256824, IMG submission 191570) | Hydrothermal vent microbial communities from East Pacific Rise, Pacific Ocean - CV67 | ecosystem: Environmental > Aquatic > Marine > Hydrothermal vents | place: Pacific Ocean: East Pacific Rise...
GAGATGGACTTAATGAAGGAGTGGTTCTTAGAGAAAAAGCTCTCACTTACTCTCAACACAGCCCAAACAGATATGCTAGAGAAAACACTTGGAAGTATCTCTGCTAATGTACTCTCACAACCTCAAGATGTTTTTGTCCATAGAGATTTCCACTCTCGAAACATTATGCTTACACCCAAGGAGGAGATAGGAGTTATAGACTACCAAGATGCTATGAATGGAGCGATTTGTTATGACTTGGTGTCACTTTTAAAAGATTGTTACATTGAGTTTGAGAGAGAAAAGATAGAAAAGTTAGCCCTGCGTTTTAGAGATAAACTGGGCTTAAACGCAGGTGATGATGAGTTTTTGAAGTGGTTTGACTTTATGGGCTTACAGCGACATATAAAGGTACTTGGAGTTTTCTCACGTCTCTCTATTCGTGATGCTAAAGATGGCTACTTAAAAGATATACCTCTTGTCTTACAGTACACAATCCAGACGGCGCTAAGATATGAAGAGACAAAAGAACTAGCTGCGTTTTTAAAGAGAGTAAGCTAATGAAAGCGATGATACTCTCAGCAGGTCGTGGGGAGAGAATGAGACCTCTTACAGATGAACTTCCAAAGCCACTTTTAGAAGTGCATGAAAAACCTCTCATCGTCTACCATATAGAAAAATTAGCTAATGCTGGATTTAGTGAGATAGTCATAAACATCGCCCACCTTGGAGGCAAGATAGTTGAGACCCTAGGCGATGGTTCGGCTTGGAATATAAAAATATCTTACTCAGATGAGCGAGAGTCTGGAGCCTTAGAGTCTGCTGGTGGCATACTAAAAGCACTGCCTTTACTTGGAGGGGAGACTTTTTTAGTAGTTAATGGGGATGTCTTTAGTGAGTATGAGTTCGATGCTGCGTTTTGTCTAGGAGATAAGGAGGCTCATCTTATTTTAGTTCCAAATCCTGAGCATAATCTCAAGGGAGACTTTGGACTCAAAGATGGTGAGGTTTTGAATGAAGCAGATGATATGTATACTTTTTCGGGAATAGCATACTACAAGCCCTCTTTTTTTGAAGGGCTTGAGTTACAAAAGAGCCCACTAGCCCCTATAATCCGTAATAAAATAAAGAACAATGAGATTAGCGGCGAAGTGTTTAACAAAGTGTGGCACGATGTCGGAACACCTTCACGATTAAAAGAGATAAACAATGATACGTAAAATTATTTTATTAGTAGGGTTAACAACACTACTATCAGCTGAGTACACAAACTGTGAGTTTAAAAATGAAAACTATACAGATGTCTGTAAAAAAGCCGTCAAAGGCGGAGTTTCATACAGCTATGCAAACAAGTTTTTGATGTCTTACTTTAAAACGCAGAAGTTTGATGAGGTGAGTTGGAAATACTTACAACCAAGTAAGATAAAACACCACCGAGCGCAAGAGAAAAAAGCAAACAATGTTCTTGTTAGCTATATTCCAAAGATGGTAGTTCATCTCAAAAAGTACAAAGAAGCTTATGACTTTGTAGAAAAAGAGTATGGAGTAAACCGTGAGATTATCGCAGCTATTTTACTCAAAGAGACAAAACTTGGAGTGATAAAACCAAGCCATGATGCCTTTATAGTTTTTAACACTATGGTAGTTCGTACAAAACCAAACTCTTCAAGAGAGAAGTGGTTACTAAAGATGGGCAAGACAAATATGGCAGCGATTATAAGTCACTGTTATAAAAAAAGTGTAAAACCAGAGCAGTGTAATCTTCCTTCCTCTTATGCAGGTGCAGTCGGGATACCTCAGTTTATGCCAAATAGTTTTATCTATGCGAAGTCGTTTAGAGCAGAGGTGGCTGACCTTACAAATATGGAAGATGCTATCGTCTCAGCGGCAAATTTTTTAAATACAAAAGCTGGTTTTGATACTCTTATAGAGTGGGATTATATGCCAGATATTCCAAAAGTAGAAGCGGCTTGGTATGAGTATGATTTCACACATGAAGATGCTTCTTTTGTCTATGAGACAAGTCGAAGTGGTAAAGTATATAGCTGTTTTACAAAGGGCAAAGAGGAGCTACAACTAATGAAGAAGTATACTAAGATGATTATGCGTTATAACAACTCTTCAAACTACTCTGTTGGAGTGATGAGACTAGCATATGAAGCTCATTATCATCTAGCTAACTAAACAGGGCTATCCTCTTCGTTTAATAATTCTAGTGTAAAATACGAAAAAAAAGGAAAGAGCATGAATAGAGTTACAATTTGGCATAATCCAAGATGTTCAAAGTCTCGTGAAGCACTTAGTATCATAGAAGAAAAAGGCTTAGAAAAAGAGGTGGTAAAATACCTTGAGACTTCACCAACACAAGAAGAGATAAAAGATGTTTTAGTGATGCTAGGAATCTCTCCAAGAGAGTTGATGCGAACTAAAGAAGAGATTTATAAAGAGTTAAAACTCAAAGATGTAGATGATGATGCAAAGCTCATAAAAGCGATGGCAGAAAATCCAAAACTGATAGAACGCCCTGTTCTTATCAAAAACTCTAAGGCGATTATAGGTCGTCCAACTTCTATAATAGCTGCGTTTTTAGAGGCTTAACTGCTCTATACTCACACCGTTGTCTTTGATAAACTTAGAGATAACTTCGGAGTGAGTATGCTCATAAGATTTTGAGTAAACTATGCGTTTTACCCCACTTGCGATGATGTTTTTACTACACTCACTACATGGTTCAAGTGTTACATAAATAGTTGCACCTTCTATGCTTATACCCTCACGTGCTGCCCAGATGATAGCATTCATCTCTGCATGGATTTCGTAAGTTTTACTCCACTCATGATGCTCTGGAGTGTACTCGCCATCCCAGTGGTCACAGCAGTTTGTAAAACCAGCAGGTGTTCCATTGTAGCCTGTACTAAGAATACGACCATTTTTAACGATAACTGCTCCGACTTGCTTTGAGACACACTTTGATGCCTTTGCCAACTCGTATGCTATGTTTATAAAGTTAGTATCACTTAACATCTTAGTCTACCGATCTTATGATGTTGATGTCTGCATTATGACGGAGTCTTGCGAAGTAGTCACTTAAAACAAGCTCGCGTTTATCACCCATGATGGCATTTACAATCTGGTCACGAACACTCTCTAAACCTGCTTCTTGAGCAGACTCAATCTCTTTGATATAGAAACTCATAAAGCCATTTTTTCCATTTGGAACAACTGGAGTGAAGTGGTTGAGTGCAGTTCTCTCAAGAAGTGAAGCTAGCTCTGGAGAGATTCTATCATATGGAAGTGTCTGCTCATTTGTCACGATATCTGGAGAGTAAAACATAGGGTTATCAACTTTTTCTTGTAGTTTTACCTTGTCTGGCGAATCGTAGATTATAACTGTAAACGCAGCAGGGTGCTTGAAGTTACTCTTGTGCATTTTGAAGTACTCTTCTATCTCAGTGTCGCTTGGCTCAGAGAGTGAAGAGTAAGCGATGGCAGAGTAGAGTTTCTGACTGAGTAGTTTTTGTTTTATTTTTGCTTTTAACTCTGTAGAACTAACACCATTTGCATCACGAACTGCATCATAAAAATCGCTGATATTCATGTTGTTTCTAGCTGCCATTTTTTTGATGTCATCATAAACTTCAGAGCTTGAAACTACAATCTTTCTCTCATCTATTTCAACTTCTTCAAGTTTTTGACGGATAAGTACATCGGTAGCTTTTTTCTCATCAATCTTAGAGAGTTTCATCTCTCTTTGGACATCATAAAGTGTGATTGCCTTGTCTTTGACAACAACGGCAACACCATCATAAACATCGGCTGCGTTTAGTGAGCTTATAAAAAGAAGGATTAAAAGTAATTTGGTCATATCTATTTCGCTTTATGTAAATTTGAAAAGTATTTTACACTAATAAACTTTATTTCTTCCACTCTCTTTTGCTAGATAGAGGTTCGCATCTGCATCTTTATAAAGTTCTTCAATGTTATTTTTCTGGGTACTTAAGCTTGAAACTCCGATACTTATTGTCAAGTTAATATCTTCAGAATCGTACTCAAATTTTGTTTTCTCAATACCAGAACGAATTTTTTCAGCAATTATTTTCGCACCATTGTAAGGAGTATGGTTAAGTAGCAGGATAAATTCTTCGCCTCCAATTCGTGCAAATATATCACTTTCTCTTATCATCGAATTTATATTATCTACGAGTGCGATTAAGACAGTATCTCCAAACTGATGACCATAAGTATCATTGATGTTTTTGAAAAAATCTATGTCAATCATAAGTATGGATAGTTCTTGGTTTCCTCTTTGTGCTGAATGAATTAGATTTTTACTTGTTTGAAAGAAGTAGCGTCTATTGTAGATTTTTGTAAGACTGTCTGTAATAGAAAGCTTGTGAAGTTTATCGGTATGTTTTTGTAAAATTTCATGAGTTTTGATCTCTGTACTGTAGTTATTTTGCATAGTTCTTGAGAGTGCGATAATAAGAGGCATAAAAATAAGCAAGAGAAGAATGATAGAGTGATTAACATGCGAAGAGGATGACAGCATAATAATAAACTGGGGTAATATCAAAAATGAAAAATAAAATATATAAATTTTCAAAAGATAAGCAATAGATAAAACACTGGCAGTCACTATACCAATAATCATGAGTAATGATACGATTTGATAGACAGGAGGAGCATAGATATAGCTTAGAATAGTAGCAAATGTCCAAATAAATGAAGAGGACATAACAGCAAAAAAGTAATATTTAGTCTGCTTTTCTAACTTTTTTGTGTCTTCTTCATCAATACATTTTTGTAATTGTTTTGCATTATAAAGTCGATAGATAAGAAATGCAATTTGGAGGAGTATCCAAAATAGTAGCCATTTTGAAGGAATAAAGTCAATATAAATATATAAATAAACAAGTGAAACAAGTGCCAGGCTTATCATGGCTTTGTTTGTATTTAAAATAAGTTGTTGTGTTAGTTTTGGACTATAGGTGAACATTAAATCCCTTTTTAATTCATGAAAGCATGTAATAATTATTATAACTTGTTAAGTATAATATAGTTCTTAACTAAGTTTTGCTAAAATATGATTACTAAAATAAAGGCTTTTGTATGGTTGTTACTCGTTTCGCTCCTTCTCCTACTGGATATCTTCACATTGGTGGTCTTCGTACTGCACTTTTCTCTTACCTTTGGGCTAAAAACAGAGGCGGAAAGTTTGTTTTACGTATAGAAGATACTGACAAGGCTCGTAACTCCCAAGAAGCAACTCAGGCTATTTTAAAAGCATTTGAGTGGTTAGGACTTGAAGCAGATGGTGAGATAACTTACCAATCACAACGTGATGAGATTTATGCAAAGTATATTAAGCAACTTTTAGATGAAGGCAAAGCCTATAAGTGCTACATGTCTAAAGAAGAACTTACAGAACTTCGTGAAACACAGATGGCAAACAAAGAACGTACGATGTATGATGGTCGTTACCGTGATTTTGACGGAACTCCACCAGAGGGTGTTGCACCAGTTATTCGTATTAAGTCTCCTAAAACAGGTGAGATTTTAGTGAAAGATGGTGTAAAAGGGACTATTAGCTTTCAGGCTGAAGATATCTTAGATGACTTTGTAATCGCCCGTGCTGATGGTGCTCCAACTTATAACTTTGTTGTGGCTATTGATGACTACCTTATGGGAATTAACGAGGTTATTCGTGGTGATGACCACCTCTCTAACACACCTAAGCAGATAGTAGTTTACGAGGCACTTGGCTTTGACATACCTGCGTTTTATCATGTTCCAATGATTCATAATGCAAATGGTAAGAAACTCTCTAAACGTGATGGTGCAACGGATGTTATGGAGTACAAAGAGATGGGCTACAAGCCCCAAGCACTTCTTAACTTTCTTGTGCGTTTAGGATGGTCTCATGGAGATCAAGAGATTTTCTCTTTTGAAGAGATGATAGAGCTTTTTAACCCTAAAGATATCAACAAATCAGCTTCTATTTACAATACTGAGAAGTTAGACTGGTTAAACGCACACTATATCAAGAACACTCCAAACACAGAGTTAGCAGAGCTTCTAACTGAGTATGGTGTTGTTCTCACTTCACATGATAAAAAAGAGATTTTACTTGATGCACTTAAAGAGCGTGCAAAAACTCTTAAAGAGTTAGCTTCTTTAGTAAGTGAGATAGTAACGACTCCAGAATCTTATGATGAAAAAGCAGTAAAAAAAGCCTTTAAAGGCGAACCAATTCCTGTACTTAATGCTTTTGGAGCAAAACTTACAAGTATGGGTGAACTACATTTACCTAGTGATTACCACACTCTTATGGAAGAGGTAGTTACAGAGATGGAGATAGGCTTTGGAAAAATAGGTATGCCACTTCGTGTTGCCCTTTTAGGCAAGATGGGTGGACCAAGTGTTGATGTCATCATGGCAGTAATTGGTAAAGAGGAGACACTGCTTCGTATAGCAAATGCTATAACAGCGAATTCTTAAAATATGAATAAAAATAAACTATTTCAAAATATTTTTACTGATGATATGTCTTTTCGTGATACGGTCTCATATAGACGTATTATTGTTATCAACACAGCATTAGTTTTAGGAATGTTTTCTTTTTTCACATTTTCCATTATAAATTTTTTCTATACTCAAAATTATTTTGTGATGTCTTTAGATATTATCGCTTTTATTACAGCCCTCATTACATTTTTACAACTCAGAAAAGATAAAAATGTTTCTCGAGCTTCTATGATTGCTACGGGTTTAATTATGATGTTTATATTACTCTTTATAATAAACAATCAAAATACCCATTTTGGTATTATTTGGACCCTTGTTCCAGGGTATTTCGCGATACTTATGAACGGAAAAAAGATTGGCTTATCTTTTGTTATTACTTTTTACATCGTTATGTTCTACTTAGCTTTTACAAATATAGGTATATGGAATGAAGGGCACTGGGACTACCTAGACCTCTCGCGCTATGTCTTTGGTGTTATTGTACTGAACGCTATGAGTTATATGTCTGAGTCATCTTATGAGATATCTGACAAGAAGTTACAAGAAGTTAGAGAAAATGAACTAAAAATTTTAAAAGAACTTCAAAAAGAGGTTGTGACAGACAGTATGACAGGCTTATACAACAGACGTTATTTCAATGAAATAATTCCTAAGATGTTAAAAACTGCACAAAGACATAATACTTATATAAGCTTCTTTATTTTAGATGTTGATTACTTTAAAGACTATAATGATTACTATGGACACCAGGCTGGTGATGAAGCACTTAAAAAAGTAGCTAAATCACTCCAAGAGTTTGTTCAAAGAGAAAATGATTTTGTTTTTAGAATCGGTGGCGAAGAGTTTGCTGGTATAGTAAGTATAAAAAATATTCAAGAGGGTGAAGAGTGGTTAGCTACACTCAATGAACATATTATAAATTTAAACATAGAACACCTCCAGTCAAAACTGGATATAAAAAAATTAACAGTAAGTATTGGTGTTTGTAGTCAACTTGTAACCCATAAAACAGATTTAGAATATTTTTATAAGCATGCAGATAAAACTCTATACGAGGCAAAAGAGTCAGGTAGAAATAAAATAATTACTTTCTCATAATATGTATAATAAAATAACAATTAGAACGATTTTCTCTCTTATATTAGAGAAAAAACCAGCCCTTATATTTGGGCAAATTATCACACTTATAGCCATTCTAGTCAGTGTTCCTATTCCTCTTTTACTTCCTGTTATGGTAGATGAGATTTTACTAGACAAGCCAGGGCTTGTAGTAGAATCTATCAATGTCATTATGGGTAATACTTCAGCATTTAACTATATTCTTATCGTGACTCTTGGTGTTGTCTTCCTGCGTTTTACTTATTACTTTTTAACAGTTGTTCTTACCAAGGTCTTTACTAAAATCTCTAAGTATGTAACCTTTATGATAAGAAAAAAACTTATTGAGCATCTCAAAATAACTTCTATGAATGAGTATGAAACATTGGGGAGTGGTGCGATAACTGCTAACCTTGTCACAGATGTAAATACCTTGGATGCTTTTATCATTAGTGGAGTTAGTAAACTTGCAGCCTCTATTTTAACCCTTGTCGCTGTTGCTATAGTGATGATAAGTATCGACCCTATTTTGGGAATTTTGATTTTAATTGTTCAGCCAATAATCATGCTACTGAGTAAAAAAATGTCGACTATAGTTGGTAAACTTAAGGCTGATGAAAATGCTTCTATATCTTCGTTTCAAGAAAATGTTGGCGAAACACTAGAGCTTTTTGGACAGATAAAGGCATCAAACCAAGAGGAGTACTTTTTCTCTAAGGCTACTAAACTAGCTAAAAATATAGAAAAGACTTCCAATGACTTTAGCTATAAAAATGTAGCTTATGAAAAACTCTCTTATACTATATTTTTGGTGATGTTTGAGTTTATACGTGCGAGTGGTCTTCTGCTTGTGGCATACAGTGACCTTAGTATAGGGATGATGTTTGCTATGTTTGGCTATATATGGTTTATTATGACACCCGTTCAAGATATGCTTACATTTCAGTACTCTTACTCTTCTGCAATGGCTGCCATAGAGAGACTCAACAAAGTCCTTGCTCTTAAGACAGAAGCGAGTGGCACAAAGGTTTTGAGTGATAAAGATATAAATATAGAACTCAAAGATGTGAACTTCTCTTATACTCCCACAAAAAACATACTCCAAAATATCTCACTAAAGATAGAATCTGGTTCTAAAATAGCACTCATCGGGGCGAGTGGAAGTGGAAAAACTACTCTTGGACAAGTTATCTCTGGATTTTATGAAAAATGTGAGGGGAGTATAGAGTTCAATGGTATTGAGATTGAAGACTTAGATAAGCACTCACTTAGAAAGAGAGTCTTTTTGGTCCTTCAAATGCCTATACTATTTAACTCTAGCCTGCGTTTTAATATCACTATGGGTGATGAGAGTGTAAGTGATGAAGAGGTTTATAGAGCTATGAGTATCGCACAACTCGATGATATGTTGCAAAACATGGACGAGAAGCTAGAGACTATTGTAGGACATCATGGTATAAGGCTCTCAGGTGGACAGCGACAACGTTTAAGTATTGCTCGTATGATTATTGCAAATCCTAGTGTTATCATCTTTGATGAGTCGACCTCTGCACTTGATGTTCACACCGAAGCCACTCTTCAAGCTGAGTTAGAAGATATACTCAGAGACAAAACAGTTATAACGATAGCACATAGGCTCTCTACTGTAAAAAACGCAGATACTATTTATGTACTTGAAGATGGGAAGATTGTTCAAAATGGAACACATGATGAGTTAGAAAATGAAGAGGGACATTATGCTGAGTTTGTAAAGAGACAGTTGATTTAGTGAGTGAAAAATATCCTTATCAAGAAAATGAAAAAAATGATAAGGAGAAATTGTAAGGAGAGTTGAAAACTTTATGGAAGGTAGGTAGCCCTCTCTTTGTCTTCTTAGGTGTATTATAAGAGTAAATAGTGTAGATATAATGTTAGCTATAACAAATTACAAAAGAATTACTGGTACTTGTTTTGCTCTTAATGAGATAGAGGGATAAAAGGATTACCCTACTTACAATTTGGCAAGACAAGGACGGACACTAAGCCACCCATACGAGGTGTATTATGAAAATTCAAGCACATGATTTGAGTATGCAAACAGAGCATACATTTTCTCAAAGTTCATTTGAGACCTTTAGAAGTTTCACTTCTTTTATAAATCCACAACAGAGTTTACAAGCCCCACAAGAAGTATCACAGACAAAAGATCAAGAACCGAGTATTTTTGAGTTGTATTCAAGTATTAACTCCATTATTCAAAGACTGATGAGCATGCTCTCAAAGCGAGGAGAGGAGACAGATGCAGAGACCAGAGCAAGCTTTCATCAAAGATACCAAGAGAAAGAGAGTTTCTCTATGTCTAGTGTTGGAACAATAAAAACAGATAAAGGGGAACTCAACATAGACCTAAATTTCTCTATGAGTAGAAGTTTTGTACTTGAGAGTAAGCTAGATATATACTCTGCGTTTGATCCTCTTATAATCAATCTAGAGGGAGACCTTCCTACTCTGAGTAGTAATACCTTCTTTTTTGACTTGGACAATGATGGGGAGAAAGAACATATCTCAAAACCAAGTAAGGGAAGTGGCTTTTTAGCATTAGATAAAAATGATGATGGAGAGATAAACCAAGGAAGTGAACTCTTTGGAACACTTAGTGGTAATGGTTTTGGGGAGTTAGCACAGTATGATAAAGACCATAATGACTGGATAGATGAATCGGACTCTATCTTTGATAAGCTGAGAATCTGGTTTAGTGATGATGAGAGTAAAGAAAAAGAGCTTGTAGGACTTGGAGAGGTCGGTATCGGTGCTATCTATCTAAACGCAGCAAGTAGTGAGTTTAGCTTTAAAACGCAGTCCAACCAAATACTTGGAGAACTGAAGTCTTGTAGCTTTTTTCTTAACGAAGATGGCTCTTGTGGCAATATCTCTCAGATAGACTTAGCTAAGAGAGAGGAACCGTTAGCTGCGTTGCTACAAGCTTAAAAGTTAAAACTCTCTTTTTTAAACTCTATAAACTTGGTAGCTATATCTATGTTCTCAAGGTCTAGCTTTTTGAGGGCCTTAGGGTTCACAAGGTACCAACCTAAGATAACATTTACTCTGTCGCCTTTTTGAAGTGAGAAGTCATAAGTAACAACTCTCTTTTCATTTGCTTGAATCATTGTATCTTTGAGTGTATATGAGGCTTTCCATGGCATAGCAGGTTTTCCATCATGTCCAATAACTCTTACAAAAATTTCATCTTTGAGTTTTGTTGTTTTAGTACCTCTGAGGACACTTACTTTTAAAACAGCTAAACGCAGTGGGTGGAGGAGTAGGGCATGAGAACTTTTGTTGTCAATGTTGATTTTAAACTTTTTAATCTCTCTTAACATAGAGATGTCTACATATTTTGTAAGCATCTTTGAGTTGTAGTGAGAGCCTGCAAAACCGTGAAAAGTGTGAGTTTTTCTCTCTTTCATAACTGAAACACTTCCCTCGACTTTTGGCATATGACAACTTACACAGTTAGCTCCATCCATCTCATTTTGGATGTTTGTTGAGCAGACATTGAGCTTGTGCTTATTCATCTTATGAGAATGGCAACCAATACAAACATTACCATTTTTCATATGCTCATTGCCTTGAGTCGCTATCTTATGAAAAGAAGAATCTACATGATTAACTCTTGTACCGAAATACTTTTTTTCTTCTTTTGAGATGATATTTGTATTTGATTTTTTATGAATTTCTATACTCTGTATACGATGGCAGTAGGCACAACTTATTCCATCTTGATGAGTGGGGTTAGATGCACTTGGAAGTACTTCTTTCCCCTTTGTTATCATAGAGTTTAAGTCATTTGCTGCGGGAGTATGACACTTTCCACAACCATAACGTCTCTTATCGTTGTGGATAGGATGTTTGTCCCAAACTGCATTGTGAATAGGGTCTTTTTGAGGTGTAGAGTTAGCATGCATTGAGCCAGTAAACTCAGTATATATTTGAGGATGGCAAGCCATACACTCTTGGTTTGATGCAAACTTATGTGTCATATCATTAGCAAACGCAGCTAGGGTAAAAGTAAAGATTAGAGAGAGAAAACGCATATAAAATACCTTGAATAAAATTTGAGGAATTATATCACAGATAACTTATAACTATATATATTATTTGATAAAGCTATATGATAAGTAAATTAAATAGATTGCGAAAAAATTCAACATTAATTAATAATAATATTATATAATCCTTTTTTAATAAAAAACAATAGAAAAAGGGTATATATGCAAGAAAATAAAGTTCCAGTTCAGGTCATTAGACTTTCAGTTATAGCAGTAGTAATCATCGCAATTATAGTGTTTAAAACAATCACATCAAATATAGTTGAGGCAAAAGTAGACAAACTACTAGAAGCAACACCAAAGGGTGTAATAACTTATGAAAGTGCTTCAATGGATATCATAGGATTAGAAGTATGTATCAACGATGTAACAATTAAGGCTGCTAATGGGAAGTCTATAAAAATAGATGAAATTGTAATCAATGATATTGACACTGACAATGATATTCCTCAGTATATGGATATAGAGATAAATGATATTGAGGGTGATTTAGAGACACTAAAGTTAGACAGAAACAGTGCTAAGCTTATCGATATGCTTGAGTTAAAAGAGCTAGTTTCAGATATTGCATTTAAGTATTCATTTGATAAAGAAGAAAATATATTAGAGATTGATGATGTGTCATTTAAGGTTGAAGATCTTGGAAAACTTGCTTTTGAAGTAGAACTTCATGGTGTTCAATCACTTTCTGGTTTAGGTATGCAAATGATGATGGCACCTCAAAACCTTAAAATTGCATCTGCATCTATAGAGTATGATAACTATGCAGATAAAGAGCTTATCAGTGCAATGGTAGCTGTTTCAAATGGCTTAAGCTATGATGAGTCTAAGGCTAAATCACTTCAAAAGTTGAGCAGAACTATAGAGGAACTAAAAGACGAAGATGACGATATTGCTTCTGAACTTGCTGAAATGATACATGATTTTTATGAAGATCCAAAAAGTTTTGAGATTAGTATTTCACCTGAAAACGCAGTGTCAATTCGTAAGATAACGGGAACACAATCAGCTAAAGAAGCAAAAGAGCTTCTAAACTTTAAAGTAGAAGTTAACTAGCTAATACCTTCTTGATAACATCTGCCACTCTAAAGGAGTTGGCATAAATAGTCCAAGTGTAGGGGACACTTCCCCCTGTTGGCATAAACGAGGCATCTGTGACATAGAGATTTTCTAGGTCATGTGCCTTACAGTTTTTATCTAAAACAGAAGTTTTAGCATCATCTCCAAAGCGACACCCTCCAGCTACAAGGTTTGGTGGAGGTGCTGATGAGATAGAGTACGATACATCTATCGCTCCCATCTCACTTAAGACCTTGGCTGCGTTTTTTGCTAAGTGTTCACCAACTTTGACATCTTGAGAGTGTCCATATAGATTGATTACGCCGACTTTTATGCCATACTTATCTTCTTCTTTCTCATCAACACTCACAAAACAGTTATCGGTAGGCAGCCAATCGTTAAAGACTTCAAATGTAAGAACTCTTGAGCTAGTCAAACTCTTATGAATCTTCTCTGCAAGTTTCTCACCCCACATAATGTTGCCATTTTCATCATAGAGTTCTCTACTTGCACGAGAGATAATATTTTGGTGTTCAAACAAGAAGTCGATTGTGCCACCCTTTGTTTTGACTCCATCATCTTGAAACTCATACCAGTCTTGAAGCGAACGGTTAAAGAAAACACCAACTTGCATAAGCTCTTTTTGCTGTTCTTTCGTCAGTTTTTCAAAAACAAAACGACCTGAACCACTACCTCCCCCGGAGAAGATAAGGTTTTTACCAAGCTCATTACTAGAGTTGGCTAAACCCTGTGGATACTCTTTTGACTTTGAGTTTAAGAGTAGTCTTGAAGTCTCTATGGCCTGCGCACTAAGAACAAAAATCTTCGCATCAACTGAATGAGCAAGACCATACTTATCATAGTAAAAAGCTTTTGTGACCTTGCCATCTTTACTAGCGAGCTTGTAAACAAAGGCATCTACTCTTATCTCTGCATTACATTTTTGCAGTAGAGCGGCTCTAGCACTTCCTTTAGCCCCACTAGCACAGCCATAACTCCCGCAAAAGTTTGAGTAGTAACACCCTTTTCGTCCTAAGGCATCTTGACTTAAAACTGCTCGTGGAGTGGCGAAAGAGTTAAAACCTAAGTCCTTACATGAGGCATCGAACCATTTTGTGACTGCGTTTGTTTGAAGAGGAGGGAAGGGAAGGTTTTCGCCACTTACACCAACGACTTGTTCTACCTTGTCATAGTAGGGTGCTAAGTCTTCATAGCTTATAGCCCAGTCAACAACATTTGCCCCTTTTATCTCGCCATATACAGAGCGGAGTTTGAAGTCGTTTGGTTTCATCTTGTGGAAGTAGCCACTCATAAGATTTGAAGAGCCTCCAACCATAGAGCCATTCCAGAAGTTCCAACTAGATTTTTCACCATCATAAGTGGTAAATGTACCATCATCCTTATACTCATTGATGATATGTTTTTGCTCACTAAGGGGAGGAGTAAACATATCTCGACGTGAAACTGCTAGTTCGTCTTTGTTAAAATCCTCTTCAGTAAAGTTCTTGCCCTTTTCTAAAACAAGAACATTATAGCCTGCGTTTGATAGCTCATAGGCTATGGGTGAACCACCTGCACCACTTCCTACTATACAGATATCATACATCATAAAAAAGCCTTTTTGGGAGAGGGTAAGCCCCCTTGAAAACTGAGCCAGTTCCAACCTGCCTCGTCAATGTTAGAACCATAGATAGGGTCACCAAGCATAGCTTCAAAGATATAAGTCATCATAGTATGAATCCAAGACTCGCCCCAAGCTTCTTGTGAGATAAGAGCTAAGATGTTTTGTCGTTCTTCTTCTTGGAGTTTTATGTAGGTTCTTTCATGTAGTGCTATAGCCTCTTCGTTGAGCCACTTTACGCCATCTCTTAAAAAATCTTTGTCCTCTTTTGTGATGCGTGAATGTCTTATAATGATGTTGATATAATCTACGGTATTTATGTTGAGTTCTTCAGCTTTTGGAAAGAGGTCGCTTTGAACGACTGCTATAGTGTCTTTGAGGGTTACAATGTTAAAAGAGCTACACCCACCAAGTACAACAACGGCACTTGAGAGGAAGCTTGTTTTTAAAAACACTCTACGAGAGTTCTGAGGCTTCATTGTTACTTCTTTTTAGGTTCATAGAAAGTAGTTCTCTCGTCTATAAAATTTGGATCGCCCTTTTCAAAGAGGGATTTTGAGACTCTTTGTATATGTTTTTTTGGTTTATCTTCTTTGACAAATCCATTGCTTTTTGAGCCAGTAGCTCCATGAGGAATACACATAATAGACTCCTTTTCTTTGGTTTAAAACAATTATATCGAAATTTTGTGCAGTGTTTGTGTAGTGATTTAGACTCTAAATATGTCACTCAGAGATATATAATGAAGAGGTTGTTTTTAATGAAGATAGAAAGAAAATACAAGGTGATTAGAGTTATAACAGAGCTAAACTCTGCTATAAAAGTGAAAGCTACTTACTTCCACACTTCCCTGCACCACATTTCTTAGCAGGAGTTTTTTTAGCGTCACCACATTTTGAGGCACCGCATTTTTTTGTAGGAGCCTTCTTAGCATCGCCACATTTACCAGCACCACACTTTTTAACTGGTTTTTCCATGCTTGCACCACATTTACCAGCGCCACATTTCATACCTTCTGCTGCACTAAGAGCACCTGCACCGGTAAATAGAGCCGCACCTAAAAGTAGAGCTACAAGATTTAATTTTTTCATTTTATTTCCTTTTATGTTTTGTTAAAAGAAGTATATAGTTAAAGTGTGTAGTCTTTGTGTAGTGATACGAAGGAGACTTTAGAACTATTTGATATAACTTTGAAGTTTGTCATACTCTTCTTTTGGTAAGTTTATAACACCCTCTTTATCTATAATCTCAACACTGCTTATTTCGCTGTTCTCACTAGTGTCTCGTGTATATTTGAGCACACGTTTTCCAAGAGCAAAAACTTCATGTTTGATGACTAGACCAAAAGGGTTGTAAGTTATGTTTTCACCATGAAGCTTGCCATTGTCATATATCTTCGTACTTTTGACAACACTGTTTGCTTTTGAAACTAGATACTTAGTTTCTAAACCATGTCTCTTCTCTTCTACATAGTGGTCAACTTTTGATAAAACACCTTGTTCCGTATAGTACTTAATCTCTTGGACTCCATCTTTTAAGTAAATCAACTCTCTCACATAGGCATTTTTGGCATCATAAAAATGTTTTGTTACAAGTGTATCGCCATCTTGAGAAATATCAGTCTTTTTATTGCCACTTGGGTACTTAGTAGTTTTGTTCTTTTCGTTCATCGTTATCCTTCTAGCTTTTTGCTGCTTTTTTAGCTTTTTTGTCTTCTCTTTTTTCTTTTAAAGTTTTAGCCGGTGCTTTTTTTGTAGACTTTTGAGTATCTTTACCTTTTGCCATAATTGATTCCTTTATGTAGTTTAATAGATAGGTTCATTCTATCGTAATTTTGGTATATTAAAGTTCTTGGCTTATTTAGTAGTTTGTGAAAAGAATTTGTAAAATTGTGAGAGTGCTTCGTTTTGGAATTTATTTCGCAGTTCTAATAATCAAAGAAGAATGCTCACACGAGTTTATTAAGTTATACAAATTAGGGAAACGAATAGCATTTTGTTTTTCATTAAAATCTAAACCCACCTGTTCAAATATTGCAAAGTTAGCTAATTAGATTAAAGCTTAAAGTAGTTGTTTTGATTCTGTTTATAGGGGTTTGTGAAGTGTTTAGAAGTGGTGGACCCTCAGAGATTC
>Ga0256824_10000406_pt1 | contig 16469 bp, 18 predicted proteins | sample CV67metaG_FD_191570 | JGI IMG/M metagenome (GOLD analysis project Ga0256824, IMG submission 191570) | Hydrothermal vent microbial communities from East Pacific Rise, Pacific Ocean - CV67 | ecosystem: Environmental > Aquatic > Marine > Hydrothermal vents | place: Pacific Ocean: East Pacific Rise...
TGTTGTTCCATTGAGTAAATTTGATATTTTGAGAAAAGATTTTAGATATAAAAAGATAGAGCAGGTTACTACTACGGTTTTAGGAAGTAGAGTTGTGACTATTCTTGAACTTAGAGAGTTTAAAGAAGAAGATGGACGATTTTTTATTGAAATAGAACAAGAGGACAGAAGTCGATTTTGGACTAAGAAGAGCTTTTTGTTTGAGGAGATTTTGGGGATGAAATTTGTAGAAGGTAGTGGTTAATGAGTATAGGGGTGATGTAGGGTTATGAAGTAATTTCTATAGTTTTGATATAATTTGAAAAAAGGAAAATTGAAAGATGGGAAACAAACTTACTTTAAGATTAAACAATCAATATCAAGATAAGTTATCACATTTAACAGACAACGCCGTTGAAGATTTAATTCAACGTTATTACAATGGAGAAAAAAATAAAATTTTAATTGAGGAATATAATATTGATATTAGCAATTTATCGTTCTTAGTAAAAACTTTTCCTCCTAAAAAGTATTTTGATAAAATATGTCCTTTCTGTAATATATCTATGATTTCATACAGACAAAGTAAATCTGCTTCGTCAAAGGAAACTATTTTTTGCCAAAATTGTCAACATGAATTGGATAATTTTTACTGTTCTTGTAGTAGTTGTACGGCTAAACGATTAAAAGAGAAAGAAGTTTTATTTGATGTTCAAAGACAAGTTATTATAGATGAAAACTTAATTAAAAAAGAATACAAAATAGATATTAGAGAACTAGACATTAAAATGAAACTTTATATCAGTGCATTATTAAGGGCTTCTCTTTCAGAGGATTTGGAAGATATAAATCCTATTTCTTCATCTGCTTTAATATTGACACCAATTACACTAAATAATAAATATGAAACAAAAATAATTACATTTTTAAAAGAAAATGGATTAATTATATTTTCTCCAAATACAAGATTAAATAGTGTTACTATTGAGAATAATGAAATTATTCGTTATTTTCCATTAGATGTAACCTATAGGTTAAATATTGCTAATGATGAATTGGATATTGAAATAGATGAGCTACTTTATCTTGAAGATAGAATAGAAAAAGATGAAAAACTTTTATTAAGACTTTGGTTGGAGATAGGTTTATATGAGTGTTTAGAGTACCTTTATTCGAGATTAGATGAGTATAGTTTACCTTCGCAGTATATTGGAAAAAAAACAATTTTGTCTATAGAATCAGCATTAAATAATTTTTCAATTTCTCAAGTTTTCTATTTTATATGGAATGCATCTAAAAATGCTGCTGCTTTTTATCAAAAAGATAATGTAACCAAAAAACATGCTGTAAATTTAGTTGCAGGTAATATATCAAGAAATATGGAGAGAGCAATAGCAGAAAATTGGCATGTTTCAAAATATGGAAGAGCTTTCAATTGTCCTCAAAGTATTGTGAGTGAAGTATTTTTCAATAGAGTATTAAAGATTGGGGATAGTGGTTTTGATACGGTTGCTAGACATTATTTTGAGAATAATGAAGAAGAGTAGTATGGATTAAATATTTATTGGTGGAGCATAACGGGATCGAACCGATGACCTCTTCGCTGCCAGCGAAGCGCTCTCCCAGCTGAGCTAATGCCCCACAATTTGTGGAAGAGCATTTTACAGCTTTTTAGCTTTTAATGTGCTTTGTTACAAAATTTTCTAAACTATTTTGAACACTCCACCAATGAGGGAAGACTTCATCATAAAAAGGCTGGGTTACTTCTTTAAAATCTTTTTTATCTTCAAAGAGGTTTACTGCCCAATCAAATTTTACTTTTCTATTTTTTAGAGCTTCTATACTCAGTAATGTATCGTTAATACACCCCAATTTTGAAGGTGTTACTAAAAGTGTCACTACATTTGAGTCCGAGAGTAAATCAAGCATGTTATAGCTTTTTGTAATGGGTACAAAGAGACCTCCTGCTCCTTCAATTATGAGTAAATCACAGAGCTGTTCGAGTTGGGTTATTTTATCCTTTATGGTCTCTATTTTTATGGTTTTTTTGAGGTCTGCACAAAAGGGTGCAGCAGGAAGAGGAAAGGTATAGGCTGTAATATCGGTGGGATGTAGTGACTTAAAATTACTGTTGTGTTTTTGGACAGTCTCTAAAAGTAGTGTGGCATCAACTGGTTGGTCTATTACACCTGTTTCAATGGGTTTACAAACACCAACTAACACCCCTTGTTTAGCAAAAAGTTCTATAAGTTTTATAGTGGTGTAGGTTTTGCCAATATCGGTATTTGTTGCTGTTACAAAAAGGGATTTCACAATTAAACTCCAAATTTTTAGTAGGATTGTAACATAAAATAAGCTATACTATTTTATACACAAGATTAGAGGATAGACCCGTGCCAAGAATAGATGAAGAACTGGAGTCAGAACTGGCTTTAGCTGAACCTGTACAATATAAGGTTTTGTTACATAATGATGATTACAGTACGATGGATTTTGTTATTGATATTTTAGTGAATATTTTTCATAAGAATATTACTCAAGCAGAAGAGATAATGATTGCGATACACAAATCAGGAAAAGCAGTTTGTGGTATTTATACCTATGAAATTGCGGAGACAAAGGTGTATCAGGTAAAAGAGTTAGCAAAAAGTAATGGTTTTCCTTTACTTGCGACTATGGAAGAAGTATAGGAATCAAAGATATAACGAACAGTAAAGGATAAAAAAATGATTAGTATAGAACTCAACAATATATTTCGAGCATCTGTAAAATTTGCTAAAGAGAATAGGCATGAATATTTAACCTTGGAACATATTTTTTTATCTATTTTAAAAAGTGACCAAGGTAGTGAAATATTGACAATGGTAGGTGCAAATATTGTAGAGATGCAAGAGGCTGTTGAGCAGTATATTGAAGTAAATAATCCTGTAATGGAAGATTTAGGAGAAGAGGGGGTAGAGCATGACCCTTATGAGACAGTAACACTCTCTCATGTTATGAATGATATGGTTAATCATATTAACGCATCAGGTAGAAGTGAAGCTAAAATAGGGGACTTATTAGCATCGATTTTTACGCAACATAAAAGTTTTGCTTACGCTGTACTTCAATCAAGAGGTATCAGTCGAGTAGATATTTTAGAAGTTATTTCACACAATGACATGGATGAAAGCAGAGAAGAATTTTCTGAAAAAGAAGATGAGACACATCCAAATTTATCAGCATATACCACAGAGTTGGTAAGTGTTGCACTTTCTGGAAAAATAGACCCTGTTGTGGGACGAGCCGATGAGATAGACCGAGTTATGCAAACACTCTGTAGACGAAAGAAAAATAATCCACTCTTGGTTGGAGAGCCAGGTGTGGGTAAAACGGCTATTGCTGAAGGCTTGGCTCTACAAATAGCCAATGATGAAGTACCTGAAATATTGAAAGATAGCTCGGTTTTCGCTTTAGATTTGGGAGCAATGATTTCAGGAACAAAGTATCGAGGAGATTTTGAAAAGCGTCTTAAGGGTGTTTTAACAGAGCTTCAAACGATTGAAAAAGCTATTTTATTTATTGATGAAATTCATACATTGGTGGGTGCTGGAGCAACAAGTGGGGGAAGCATGGATGCTGCAAACCTATTGAAACCTGCTTTGGCACGTGGAGAGCTTAAGTGTATTGGTGCGACGACATATGCTGAATACCGTAACTATTTAGATAAAGATAAAGCACTTTCACGACGTTTTTCTAAGATAGATATTGATGAGCCATCAGTTAAAGATACCATGACCATTCTTCTTGGTGTAAAAGAGAAGTATGAAGCGTATCATAAAATTAAGTTTACGGATGAAGCTTTAAAGTCAGCAATTGATCTCTCTGTGAAGTACCTTCATGATAGATTTTTACCTGATAAAGCGATGGATATTATTGATGAAGTAGGTGCACACTTTATGCTAAGAGATAAGAGTGATGTTTCTGTTACGAGTGCTGATATTGAACGTTCTGTGGCTAGGATGTTAAGCTTACCCTCAACGATAGTCTCTTCTGACGATACCTCTAAGTTAAAGAATTTAGCAAAAGTTATTAAAACTAAGATTATTGGTCAAGACAATGCTGTTGATACAGTTGTTCAAGCGATTAAACGTTCTTATGCAGGGTTAAATCAAGAAAACCAGCCAATAGGTAGCTTCTTGTTTGTTGGACCTACAGGAGTGGGAAAAACTGCTTTAAGTGCAGGGTTGGCTGAGAGTATGGACATTCATTTTGAGCGAATAGACATGAGTGAATATATGGAAAAACATGCACTCTCTCGTCTGATTGGCGCACCTCCCGGGTATGTTGGGTATGAACAAGGTGGACTTTTAACGGAAATGGTTAAGAAAAACCCTCATACGGTTCTGCTTCTTGATGAGGTTGAAAAAGCACATCCTGATATTATGAACGTGTTGCTTCAAGTGATGGACGGAGCTAAATTGACCGATAACAACGGAATGGTTAGTGATTTTAAAAATGTTATTTTAATTATGACTTCAAACCTTGGAACAAAAGAGGCGAATGTGATGGGCTTCAATAAAGATGATAGTTCGAAAACAGACAATGCTTTAAAAGATTTCTTTTCTCCAGAGTTTAGAAACCGTTTAAGTTCAGTTGTAGAGTTTAAACATTTATCTCTTGAAGTAATTGAAAAAATTGTTGATACTGAAATTGCTAAGCTTAACAAGCAGATGGAAAGCAAAAAAATTGTTATTAAGTTGGGTAAAAAAGCTCGAAATAATATCGCTCTTGAAGGGTACAGTGATGTTTATGGTGCAAGAGAAATTGCCCGTGTTATTGATAGACGAATTAAAGAAGCTTTAACAGATGAGATTCTATTTGGAGCACTTAAAAATGGTGGTACAGTCAAAGTAGGTTATAAACAGGAGAAATTGGATTTTGTCTTCAATATATGATGATGACTACTTTCTTCCTGAACTGCGTCGCTCTTCTCATGATTTTCCAGATCCTAGACGGGCTGGAGATGAAGGGCTTTTAGCTTTTGGAGGCGATTTAAATCCCAATCGTATCTTAAAAGCTTATCGAACAGGTATTTTTCCTTGGTTTAATCCTAAAGACCCTATTTTATGGTGGTCGCCCAATCCTCGTATGATTTTATATCCCCAAGATTTTAAAACTTCTAAATCTTTTCGTCGTGTTCTTAGAAATAAGGGCTATGAAGTACGTTTTGACCATGATTTCGAAAAAGTTATTACCTATTGTGGTAGTGTTCCACGAGAAGGTCAAGAGGGGACATGGTTAACGACTGAAATGAAAGAAGCCTACATGGAATTACACGATATGGGATTTGCTCATTCTATTGAAACTTATTATGAAGGAAAATTGGTCGGTGGATTGTATGGGATTGCCATGGGAAAAGCCTTTTTTGGAGAATCTATGTTTGCTCTCATGCCAGATGCCTCTAAAGTAGCCCTTAAAGCATTAAGTAACATTTGTGTTGAAAAGTGTTATGATTTTATTGACTGTCAAGTAGAGACGCCACACATGATTCATTGGGGTGCTAAATTGGTTGAACGAAATACCTTTTTAGACCTCTTGGAAAAGGCTTTAGAAGAGTCAACCGATTTTGGTTCATGGAGAGAGTGGTCATGGAGTTATATAGAGGAATAAGGGGATAGTATGGTAAACAGAGAGATAAATTTTTCATTATGGTTAGATTTTATTGAGAGAGATTATTTAAAAAATGAGTTTGGTAAATTGATAGAACAAGGGATTGTAAATGGGGCAACATCAAACCCTGCTATTTTTGCAACAGCAATTACAACATCTCCTGCTTATGTAGAACAGTTGAAATCATTAGAGGGGAAGAGTGCTAAAGAGAAGTACGAGGCATTAGCAATTGAAGATATTCGAACAGCTGCTCAAATGTTAAGACCCCTTTATGATGATGGAAATGATGGTTTTATCTCTATTGAGGTAGATCCTTTTTTGTGTAATGATGCTAAAGGAACTATTGAAGAGGGAAAACGACTCTTTAAAGCAATTGGAGAGCCAAATGTAATGGTTAAAGTTCCTGCAACACAAGCTGGATATGAAGCGATGACTGCATTGATGGCAGATGGTATCTCTGTGAATGCTACTTTGGTTTTTTCTCCAAAACAAGCAACGCACTGTTTTAAGGCGATGACCAAAGGTATTGAGAAGTGTGAAGCCTTTGGTGGGTGTCGTGTTGAGGCAGTTATTTCAGTTTTTGTAAGCCGTTTTGATCGTCTTTTAGATGCCGAACTTGAGGCATCAGGAATTGATCCTTATAAAACAGGAATCTACAATGCTGGAAAAATTTATAACATGATTGAAGGAAATAAAATTCCTAATATTAGAGCATTGTTTGCCAGTACAGGAGTTAAAGGTGATGCACTTCCTGCAAACTATTATATTGCAGGATTAATGGCAGAACACTCTGTAAATACAGCACCATTAGCAACCATAGAGGCTCACTTAGAGAATAATCCTGAAGAGACAAAAGAGGCACTACCTTTAGATGAGAGCCTACTTAATGGATATTTTATAAATTTAGAAGACAATGGTTTTAATATGGAAGAGATTTATCAAGGTTTATTAAAAGATGGTTTAGTAGCGTTTGAAGACTCTTTTCAAGCGATGTTGGATCAAATTAAATAAATGATATAAGAACCGAACGACCCAATAGATGGGTATCTCTACCCATCTATTTTTTTTAATATTATTACTTACTTTCCTGATTAAAAAAAACTTATGATATAATTTAATAAAAAATTAAGAAAGTATAATATATTTATGGAAAAAAAACTAAAATTTTATCTTAAAAATCTTATTCATAATGGTGGAAGTGATTTACACCTAAAATCAGGTGCAATTATTCGTCTTCGTGTCAATGGGGAGCTTCTTAAGTTAGGCAATAAAATGGTTTCAGCAGAAGAGTTAGATGGAATTGCTCAAGCTATTTTAACAGAAAAACAGTATGAAACTTTAACCTCTACAAAAGAGTTGGATGCAACCTATGTTTTAGATGAGAATAACCGTTTTCGTTTAAACTTTTTTTATCAAATGGATGGTCTTTCAGCTGTTTTACGAATTATTCCTGTTAAGATTTTAACTTTAGAAGAACTCAATCTTCCTTCTATTATTACTGATTTATCCAATTTACATCGAGGACTTATTTTAGTTACAGGTGTAACAGGAAGTGGTAAATCGACCACATTAGCTGCAATGCTTGACCATATTAATAGTACCCGTAAAAAACATATTATTACAGTTGAAGATCCTGTAGAATTTGTTCATCCTGATAAAGAGTCTTTGGTCTCTCAAAGGGGAGTAGGGCAAGATACCCTCTCTTTTGCCAACGCTTTAAAAGGTGCATTAAGAGAAGACCCCGATATTATTTTGATTGGAGAGATGCGTGATTTAGAGACCATTGAGATAGCACTTCATGCTGCAAACACAGGTCACTTAGTGTTTTCTACTCTCCATACACTTGATGCAAAAGAGACGATTAATAGAGTTATTGGTATGTTTCCTAAAGAGGAGCAAAATCGTATTCGTATTACGTTGGCTTCTGTTCTAGGGGGTGTTGTTTCACAACGTTTGGTTAAAACAGTTGACGGGAAAAGAGCAGCAGCAATTGAGGTTATGAAACAGACACCTAGGATTGCTGAACTTATTTCTCAAAATCGAGATTATGAGATACTTGATACGATTGAAGAGGGTAAAGAGATTTATGGCTCTCAATCTTTTGACCAAGCACTATTGGCTCTTTATAACGAAAAAAGAATTGATGAAGAGACTGTTTTAGAACATGCAACCAATCCTTCTGATATGAAACTTAAATTACAAGGTATTGGAACGGTTGTCTCAGAAGATGAAAAAGAAGAGAGCGAAAAAGTAAAAGATATATTTGATTTAAAAAGTGATGAGGAGTAATACTTTACTTATTTAACTTTTTGTAATATAATTAAACAATTAAAAATAAAAGGCTATACCGTATGACGAGTACAAAAGTGATAATTGGAGGCTTACTAGCCTCTTTGCTATTAATTCTTTTATGCCTCTTTCTGAATGCTGAACGATATTATAAAATTTTAAAATTTGAAGAGGATAACATTTTAATATCTTCTTCAACTGTTGATATAGAAGCGAATATTTCAGATTTACTCTTACCTCCCACTATAATAGAAAAAAAGGAAGAGAATAAAAAAATAGTTGATATAAATGTTTCTACTAAAAGTATTCAAGAGTTAAATAGCTCATTGCCTCTCTCTTTAACTGTTCCAAAAGTTTTGATTATAGAAGAGGCAAAGGTTGAAGAGAAAAAAGAAGAAAATAACAACTCTTTAGTTCCTAAAGAAATATCTACAGTTCTTCTAAAACAAGAGCCATTAAAGATAGAGACTATTCAAAAAAAGATATTTGAGCTATTGCAAAAACATCAAATTACCTTTAAAAAGAATTCTGGAAAAATTGAAAAAGAGGGTATAGAGGTGTTGGACAAGATAGTAAAATTACTCTCAAACAATGATAATATTTTTATAGAGATACAAGGACATACAGATGCTGGAGGGAAAAGAAAAGTTAATCAACGTATCAGTCAAACACGTGCAAATAGGGTTAAATTTTACTTTACGGAGCGAGGTTTTGTTGCCAAAAATATTCAAGCTTTAGGTTTTGGAGAGAGTACACTTCTCTTTCCTAAAAAACGATATAGCCCCTTAAATAGACGTGTTGAAATCTATATAAAAAGGAGATAGAGTGACAGAATTAATAATAGAGATGGTTACTTGTTTGATAAGTGCAATCCTTTTGGGATTTATTTTTGGATGGTTACTTTCCAAAACGGTTCTAAAAAAGAAGCATTTATTTGAAATGAACATTTTAAACAGTGCTTTTAAAGAAGCTAAATTAGAGTTAGAAGAGTATAAAAAAGAACACATTTACAAACAGTTGAAGATGGAAAAGGTTACACTTAGAAATGAAGAGTTGGCTACAAAATTATTGGATAAATCTACACTGTTAGAATCAAAAGATAGAGAACTTTTGAATATTAAAAAAGAGTTGAAAATGACAAAAAATACTCTTAATGATAATAGTGATACAAAAGAGCATAATCATGTATTGGTAAATCAAATTATGAGTTTAGAAGCATTGGTTAAAAAAAAGAGTAAAGAGAGTCGAGGTTTAGAGATGGTTTTATTGAGAGCTGATCAAATTATTGAAGAGCGTAATGAGACACTGAAAGAGTTAGAAGAGAAATTAAAAAAGCAAGAGAATGAAGAAAAAGGAGAGAAAGGGGAAGATCTTGTAATTTCTAAAGATCAATTTATTCAGATAGAAAATCAACTTTTACTCTATCAAAAAGAGATTACTAAGCTAAAAAAGGCAAATAAAATTTTAAGTGAGCATAAAGTTGAAAGAGTGAATATGGAAGGAAAAGAGGGCGATAAAGAGTTAGATGACCTTGCCATCGTTAAACTTTTTGGAAATACTTATAAGAAGATTATTAAATCTTAATGAAGTTTAGATATAATTCGCACCTAATTTTAATTATTAAGGACTAACATGTTAGAAGGTATTACTAGAGAGAGTATCGGAACAGCTTCTGCAAAGAAACTAAGAAGAGATGGTTATCTAACAGCTAACATCTATGCAAATGGTGTAGAGAATATTCAAGCTGCGTTTAAAAGAGGTGATTTTGTAAAAGCTGTAAGAGCAAAAGAGGCGTTAACTCTTGCTTTAAATGTAGATGGTAAAGATTTAAAAGTTGTTATTCAAGAGTATCAACTACACCCAGTATATGGAGATGTTGTACATGTAGACCTAAGAGTTGCAGTACCAGGGCAAGTGACCAATTATCTTGTTCCAGTAAAAACAGCAGGTACACCAAAAGGTTTAAAAAACAAAGGTGTATTGATGATTCAAAAGAAAAGAATCAAAGTAAGAGGAGCTATTGAAAATGTTCCATCTAACTTTACTATTGATGTGACTGATTTGGATAGAGATGATTCAATTTTGGTGAGAGACATGGAAGTACCAACTGATTGTAGACTAATGGACAGAGCAGATGTTGCTGTTGTTGGTGTAATCAAATCTAAATAAGCTTTAGTTAAATAGTTATGTTATTAATCGTAGGACTGGGTAATCCAGGAACTCAATACGAAAATACACGACATAATATCGGTTTTAAAGTCATAGACAAGCTTGTTTATGATTTTGAAGCTAGAGATATTTCTAAAAATGCCTTTCATGGCGAACTCTTCAAATCTTCTAATATCTTATTTCTTAAACCAACTACTTTTATGAACTTATCAGGTAATTCGATACAGGCTGTAAAGAATTTTTACAAAATAGAGTTAGAAGATATTGTTGTGGTTCATGATGATATAGATTTACCTTTTTCTGCATTACGTTTTAAAAATGGTGGTGGGCATGGTGGACACAATGGTTTACGCTCTATTGATGCAATGGTAGGTAAAGAGTACAACCGTGTACGTATGGGTGTAGATAAGCCACTTTATAAATCACAAGTTGCTGATTATGTTTTACATGATTTTTCTACAGAAGAAGAGAAAATTTTAACAGGCTGGATAGAGCATACTGTAGATGCCATTAAAGCGTTAAAATCAAAAACATTAAATGAAGTAAAGTCACGATATTCACTAAAATCATTTGAAAGTTAAGTAGATGTTTTTTAGGTATGTCTCTTACCATTATATAAAGAACATGCTCATTATTTTAATGGGATTAACAGGACTCTTTACGGGTCTTGATTATCTTATGAATGCCTCTTCTTTAAACTCTTTTAACATCAAAGTACTCTACGCTTTCTCGAAATGGCAGGAGTCCCTTAATCTTCTCTATCCCTTAGCCATTATTTTTGCTGGAATATGGACAAAAATTGCATTTATTAAACAAAATAAAATTGCTTCTTTCTATGCTTTAGGTTTAACGCGACGGGAACTCTTTACACCTTTTTTTATAGTAGGAATATTTACTTATATACTCTTTGTTGGATTGAACTTTACCTCTTTTGCAACAGCTACAGATACCTCTAAAATGGTAAAAAAAAATCAGTATGGTACAAGTAAAACAGAAAATCTATTTTTTAAATATAATAATAACTTTGTCTATATTGGTGCACTGCTTCCTCAACGCTATAAACTCGAAGATTTAACTATTTTTAGGATGGAGAATAACGAAGTAATAGAGACTTTAACTGCTAAAGAGGCATGGTTTAATATTTATGAATGGGTTGCTTCTGATGTGACTAAAAAAACCAAAGTTCAAAATCCTAATGGGCATTACACTTTAATGGTTGAGAAAATTGATGTTTTACATACTTTACGAAACTATAAGCCAAAAATTTTAAAATCTATTTATGATGGTAAAGAGTTGACATTGGGTGAGAGTCTGATAGCAAAGAGATTATTAGAAAATCAAGAGTTATCAACAGAAGCTTTACGTGCAGACATTTACTCTAAAATAGTTACACCACTTTTTTCTATAGCTTTATTAATGATTTTAATTTTTCGTTTTCCTTTCCACTCTCGCTATATGAATGTTTCTATTACAACAATGAAAGCCTTGGGAGGAACACTTTTTACTTGGGGTATTTTATTTGCTCTACAAGGTATAGGAGCGAATGGAACAGTAACTCCTGAACTGGCTATTATTTTACCTGTTATATTATTATGGATTTATGCGATTTTTACATTAGCAGTATCAGGAAAAAGAATTTAAAGAGGAATCTTTTTTATCTAGGTCGGCTAAAGCCGACCAAAATGAAGAACGATCAATATTAAGCTTTACTTTCTCCCGCAAAAGGCATTAATGCACTCGCCCATGTTAATCCACCACCAAAGGTATCAAGTAACATAAGTTCGCCTTTTTTAAGCCTTCCTGACTCATAAATATCATTAATTGCCATAGGAATAGAAGCAGCAGAGGTATTTCCATATTTTCCAACGGTTAATACAACTTGCTCTTCTTTCATCTTAAGAGAGTCGCCTACAGCTTTAATAATTCTATAGTTGGCTTGATGAGGAATAAAGTGAGGAATATCTTCTGCTTTAATCTCATTTTTTGCCAAAATATCTTTTACATCTTTAGTAAGTGTTTTTACTGCCAGTTTAAAGGTCTCATTCCCTTTCATCTGTACAAAGTTAAGACCTTGCTCAATTACCTGTTGAGAAACAGGATTAACACACCCTGGAGCAGGGGTTACTAAAAAGTCAGAGTATGAACCATCAGCCGAAGCATGAACATCAATAAATGCTTCAGACTTATCTTCTGTTGCTGAAATTACAGCTGCTCCAGCACCATCTCCAAATAAGATACAGGTACTTCTATCAGTATAATCAACAATGGAACTAAACTTTTCTGCTCCAATGATAAGCACATGTTTTTTCATTCCAGACTCAACAAATGCTTTGGCTACAGAGATGGCATAAACAAAGCCACTACACGCAGCACTTATATCAAACGCTTGAACATTTTTAATGCCCAATTTATAAGAGATAATACAGGCAGTTGCAGGCATATTAAAGTAGTCAGGTGTGACAGTTGCACAGACAACCAAGTCAATATCAGAACTCTCTAGCCCTGCACGTTCAATAGCAATTCTTGATGCTTTTGTTGCCATATCACTGGTATATTCGTCAGTTGCAGCGATTCGTCGCTCCGAAATCCCTGTACGTTTTAAAATCCACTCATCACTGGTATCTACCATCTTTTCCAAATCGGCATTGCTTAATACTTTAGAGGGAACATAAGCCCCAATGGAATGAAATTTTGCGTACATTATTTACCTTGCATATTATTTGTAATAATTATTTTTTAGTGAGTAGCTCTTCTATGGCTACATTAACATTTGATTCGTTATAGTCTATGGCTTGGAAGATAGCATTTTTAATCGCTTTAGCGTTACTTTTTCCATGTGATATAATAGCACAACCTTTTACACCAAGTAAAGGTGCACCACCATATTCTGCATAATCTACCTTTTCTTTGAGTTTTTTAAACACTTTTTTCTTCATCATAAAGGCCCCAATTTTTGCTGGGATAGATTTACGAATTTGTGTCTTCATTAAATCAAAAACAGTTGAGACTACACCTTCACTGGCTTTAAGAACAATGTTCCCTGTATAGCCATCACAGACAACAACATCTACTGAACCGTTGAAAATATCTGAACCTTCAACGTTACCTTTAAATCCTGGAACATTGTGCATCAGTTTAAAAGCTTCTTTGGTTAGGGCATTACCTTTGCTGTCTTCTTCTCCATTTGAAAGAAGTCCAACACGAGGATTGGTTAAACCTAAAAGTTTTTGAGCATAAACTTCGCCCATAATTGCAAATTCATAAAGATTTTTAGCGGTACAATCTGTTACAGCTCCAACATCTAAAAGTAAAGTTTTTGCATCCATCGACTTGTTTGGCATAATGGTGGCAAGTGCTGGTTTTGAGATGCCTGGAAGACGACCTATTCGAAGGGTTGCCAGTGTCATGGTTGCACCTGAGTGTCCTGCTGAAACCACAGCATCAGCACGACCATCTCTAACCAACTCTACAGCTTTATAAATAGAAGAGTCTTTTCTTTTTAATGCTTGTGTTGCTTTATCACTCATGGCTATAACATCAGAAGCTTCTATAATTTCTACTTTATTAAGATAATATTGAGGAAGAAATGAGATAATTTGTTCACGCTCTCCTACAAGAATAGGAAAAAACTTTTTTTTGTCAAGTGCTTGAATAACACCTTCTATAATAGGCTCGGGACCAAAGTCCCCACCCATTGCATCAATAGCAATTCTAATCATAAGAACTACTTACTACGCTTTTGTTGTATTGTATTCGCCAGTTGTCATGTTCATGTGATGTGGCATTCTCCATGTCCCATCAGCATCTTTTACAGGTCTTGGTAATGTCAATTTATAATGTGTTCTTCTTTTTGCTGCTCTTGTTTTCGAGACACGTCTTTTAGGTACTGCCATAATTTAATCCTTTTTTATTACATTTTAATATTTTAAAATTCTTTTTCGAACTCTTCTTCATCATTCTCACACTTTTCGCAATAGTGATAAGAGTTTTGGACAGAGGAAATTTCACTTTGAACAATAAATTCAAGATCAATAATTCCATCAATAAATTCGATTATATCTAAATCATCTTCAGTCTCTATAACTTCATCACTTAAAGTTAAGTTAAGGGGAGAATTCATATCGCATTGATACTCGTCTCCACATCGGTCACAGAGAAGTTCGACTTTTCCAGAGAGAAATCCCTCTAATCGAAGCCGATGATAACCACTTTTTGCCAGAGTTCCTGTTAAGTTAACCCCATTAACGGTTAGCTCAAAAGGTTTTTGTGTCTGACCAATTTTATCATAAACTATTTTCATAGTTTGGTATCCTTATACAAGCTCTCTTTGTGCAAAGAAGAAGTTAATTTCATTAACTGCATTCTCTACAGAATCAGAACCGTGAACAGCATTAGCATCAATGCTCTCTGCAAAATCAGCTCTAATTGTACCAGCTTCAGCTTCTTTAGGATTTGTAGCACCCATTAAGTCTCTGTTTGTTTGCATTGCATTTTCGCCTTCAAGTACAGTTACAACAACTGGCCCAGAAATCATAAATTCTACAAGGTCTTTAAAGAAAGGACGCTCAGCATGAACCGCATAAAATGCTTCTGCATCAGCTTGTGATAATTGAATTTTTTTAGTTGCTGCAATTCTAAGATTTGCAGCTTCAAATCTAGCAAGAATTTGTCCTACTACATTTTTAGCTACTGCATCTGGTTTAATGATTGATAATGTTTGTTCCACGATTTTGCTCCATAAGCTTAGTGATTATACTTATACAAGTAACCACTACTAAAGTATTTTGAGCTGAAATTATATCAGAAAAGTATTAAAATAAAGAAGTTTGTAAAAAGAAAAAAGAGAAGAAAAAAAAGAGGTTACAAAGTATGAATAAATACCATACTTTGTAATAAGATTAGAGAGTTAGTCTTGAACTACATCTTCTCCAACTGTACCTCTATTTGCAGAAAGAGTTAAACCATCTTTTGGTTCATCCCATACAATACACTCTTCTGTAGGACATGCTTCAGCACAAGCTGGAACATCAAAGTGATCTACACACTCAACACATTTGTCTTCGTATACAAAATAAATCTCTTCACCCGTTGGATTATCATCCTCATCTACGATTGCTTCTGTAGGACATTCGTCAATACATGCTGCACAGTTGATACAAGTATCTAAAATTTTTACTGCCATTTTCTTTCCTTAATTTGATGTCTCAAACTATAGCTAAAGTAGATTAAATAACCCTTTAATAATTACGTTTAATATTTATTATTGTGTAAATAAGTAGCTTTTTATCTCATCTATACGATTTGTCTTTTCCCATGTAAATTCACTCTCTTCTCTTCCAAAGTGTCCATAAGAGGCTGTCTTCTTGTATATTGGGTGTAAAAGATCGAGTTCTTTAATAATTCCAGCAGGAGAGAGGTCAAAAATTTCTTTAATACACGCTTCTATTTTTACTTCTTCTATCTGGCTTGTTCCATGGGTATCAATCATAATTGAGACAGGTTGCACCACACCAATGGCATAAGCAATCTGAATGGTTACTCTCTCTGCGACTTCTGCTGCCACCAAATTTTTGGCGATATGTCGTGCAGCATAAGCAGCTGAACGGTCTACTTTTGTAGGGTCTTTTCCTGAAAAAGCACCACCTCCATGAGGACAAGAGCCACCATAGGTGTCTACAATAATTTTACGACCCGTAAGTCCTGCATCGCCTTGTGGTCCACCAATTACAAAACGACCTGTTGGATTGATATGGTAGATAATATCATCATTTAAAAGTTCTTTGGGAATAACTTCATCTAAAACTTCTCTTCTTACCGCCTCTTTGAGTATCTTTTGTGTTACATTCTCATCATGTTGGGTTGAAACAACAATGGTATCAATCGCTACAGGTTTGTTGTCTACATATTTTACACTTACTTGAGCTTTTCCATCTGGTCTTAAAAACGGAATTGTTCCATTTTTTCTCACTTCTGCAAGTTTGGCTGTAATCTTATGTGCCAATAAAATAGGCAATGGCATAAGTTCAGGAGTCTCATTACATGCATATCCAAACATAAGCCCTTGATCTCCTGCACCAATTGCTCCTGACTCTTGATCTACCCCTTGACTGATGTCTGAACTCTGTTCTCCAATCCCATTGAGAACTCCTGCACTTCTATAGTCAAAGCCAAATGCTGAATTGGTGTATCCAATCTCTCGGATAACCTCTCTTGCTATCTCTTGCATGGGTGCATAAATTTCCGTTTTAAGCTCTCCTGCAATAATACAAAAACCATTACTTACCAAAGTCTCACATGCAACTCTTGCGTTGGGGTCTCTCTCTATAATATAATCTAGAATTGCATCAGAAATTTGGTCTGCCATCTTATCAGGATGACCC
>Ga0256824_10000407_pt1 | contig 16459 bp, 13 predicted proteins | sample CV67metaG_FD_191570 | JGI IMG/M metagenome (GOLD analysis project Ga0256824, IMG submission 191570) | Hydrothermal vent microbial communities from East Pacific Rise, Pacific Ocean - CV67 | ecosystem: Environmental > Aquatic > Marine > Hydrothermal vents | place: Pacific Ocean: East Pacific Rise...
GTCGTATTAAATTTTCCATCTGTGCCGAGGGTTGACTCGTAGGTTATTGTGACACCAGAAGTTACTAAATCTCCATTTTTATCTTTAAGCTGTGCGTGTAAATTGTTATAGGGAGGAAGTACCGAAAAAACAGAAAAATCATTTCCGTCCATACAGTGCATTCCAAGATCATTCCACGCAGTTAACATATACTTATTGCCACCAGATGTCACCGTGCCACCATCAACCACATTATTATGTTCATTCTCCTCTTCATCTTCTTTAATATTACTGCTCTCATCCTCTTCTATATTCTCTTCTACACCATCATGTTGCTCTAATGTGCCATCTCCACCACATGCAGTAAAGAAAATCATTACCAATATCAAACTTCCTAGTAATATATGCTTCATAAGGTTACTCCTACTATTTTATTTTTTAAACTAAAGTTCTTGCAAAACTAGGAAATGTGGCTTTAGCCTCATACCCTTTGGTGGAGCTAAAGCACCACTTCCAAAGAGTTTTGCAAGATGTCTACTATAAGCACTCTTTATGAAGTTTTTATGAAGTAATTTTGATATTTTGATTAAAAATCACATCCAATACGGTAAAGAATCCTAACTTTTCGATTCTCTATGACATTGGAATCACAATAACCTATGCTAGGATGAACTCTCTGAAGATAGGAGAAAAGCATCTCAACAGAGCTTACGATTTTGGGAGGTCGTTTTCCAAAATAGTAAGCTCTTCTCCAATAACGCTCTAGCGTTCGTTCTCTTTTTTCTAAAATATTCTTTTCAAAACATTGACGTAAAGGATCTTGAAAAGCATAATTCATTACCAAAATTTTCTCCTCTTGAATAAAACGTTTTTTATCCAAAAAAATAGCCCGAATCTCTTGAATTGTTAAATTGTTTTCTGGAAAATCTTGATTTCCTATTACCAATAAATCTCTAGAATAGATAGTAAGAGTCATAAAAATCATAATATATAAAAATTTTAACATTAAAAAAGTACCGAAAAAGAGTAAAGATAGTGATTCAGAGGCAACTTAGTATGATAGATATATTCAGCTTTTAAAACAGTATTATTAGTTGGTCGATAAGTATATCCAAAAAGATAGATCTGCTCTTCTATCTCTATCTCATTATCTTTATACTTCTCAAAACGTATAACAGCATCCTGCTTATCTTTGAAATGCCATGTAGATTGTAGATAACCACTATAGGGTTTTTCATGTTTTTTATCTGAATTTTGTCTAAAAAGCTCTACTTGAAAAGAAAGTTTTTCCCCTTCATACTCTGATCCAATTCCCCGATAAATAACATTTTTATTTCGACTATCTCTGTATTTCCCCGCAGAAAAACGCCAAGAAAAATCCCCGTATGTTCCAAAATAAGAAAATGTCTTATGTCGATTAACTTGAATAAACCTCTCTTGATGAGCAATATCCATATTATCTTGAAACGTTATAGAGAATGTATTATGTTCATTGATACTTTGTCTAAAGAGGATCCCTGTGATAAGTTTTGGAAAAAAATTTCCCACAATATGAGGTCGGCTAGTTGTCTCTTGTAAGATAGGAATTGGTGCTTGATTCCAGTAGCCAATATCCGAGTTAAACCGCCCAATTTCAATGCTTTGCTTGTCATTTAAAGTGTAGTTAAGTTGAAGTCGTTCTAGATGTAGGTCAATGTCTGAACTGCTATTACTTTTTCCATCTAATGAGATGTGTGAGAGTTCTATCTCAGCAAGTAGATCAAAACGGTTTTTATTGGCAGAAAAAAGTACTGCAATATCATTGAATAAAAAACTCTCTTCTCTTTTTGTATCGTAAGTCATATCGAGATAACCTCCAACATTAATAGAAGTATCGGGAAGATTCCAACCATAAGAACTCTCTTCGTTAGCAAAAAGAGTACCAGAGCTTATTAAGAGAATATAATATATATTTTTATACATAAAAGAATCCTTGTTTCTATAAATATAATATTTTTGCTTAATATTTTAACTTTTAATCTATTTATAAAAGATAAAAGTTTAAACTGACTTATTAAAAATAAATTATGTTAGTAATTATTCGTATAAGATGATATATAAAGAAAAAATGTTACATTTAGAAATGTGTAATTATGTTCTTAATCGGATATGTATAAATTTCTCTATAGAAATCATTACTTTTGATAATTATTCGATATACTATTTACTAATATAGGAGAAGAGATATGAAACCTTATGTCGTAAAAGATTTTGCTGGGAAATTGGGATTATTTTTTTTAAAAAGTCCATTGACCGCTATTTTAGGAGTTGTCATTTTATCACTAGGATGGATGACATTAAATATTATGCCCCGAGAAGAAGATCCTCAAATTGCTATCTCTGGTGGTGGTGTTATTATTGCCATGCCAGGAGCTACACCCCAAGAGATTGAAAATATTATCTCAATTCCTTTAGAGACAAAGTTTCGAGAAATTAAAGGAGTTGAACATATCTATAGTACCTCTATGGAGAATGTTGGAATTATCAATATTATGTACTATATTGGTGAAGATAGAGAAGATTCAAACCTCAAACTCTATGATAAAGTTATGCAGAACATGGATAAAGTACCCAAAGGGGTAATGCAACCGATGGTGAAACCTTTTGATATTGACATTGATGTACCTATCATTACTGTTGCTTTTTATCAAACAGAAGCCTCAAAACTCTCTCTTAGTGCTTTCAATGAAAAGATACGTGGATTAGAGCATGATATTCATGGGGTCAACAATGTTGCAAAAACAACCCTTCATGGATCACATATAGAGCAATACAATGTTAAGATAAATATTGAAAAACTTACAGGATACCATCTCTCGATGGGGCAAGTTATGACTGCCATTAAAAAGTTCTCGGTCAATACACCAAAGATCAAAGGACGAACAGAGAGTGGGCAACTCATCATGTTTGGTGTCTCAAATGCTATTAACAGCATCAAAGATGTCGAAAATATTATGGTTGCACGATACCGTGACAATCCACTCTATCTAAAACAGATTGCTGAGATTAAAAGAGGTATTGATGAGCAAAACTTTCAAGAGGTTGACTTTGTCTATCGATTGGACAACGATACTTCTAAAGCTCTGAGTCCTATAACACCACAAGTTACCCTCTCTATTTCAAAACTGGCAGGAACCAATGCTGTATTTGTAGCAGAAGATATTGTTCAACTAATCGAAGATCATAAATCAAAATTTGAAAAAATTGGTATAGAATATAAAATAACCAGAAACTATGGAAAGCGTGCCAATCAAGCAGTTGATGAACTCATGCATCATCTTCTTATTACTATTTTAATTATATCCCTTATGTTAGTATTTGCTTTGGGTTGGAGAGAATCAATTATTGTAACTTTCTCTGTTCCTGCTATTTTGGCAATTACACTTTTTATTGCCTATATTACGGGTCAAACTATGAATAGAATTACACTTTTTGCTTTTCTTTTATCCTTGGGATTACTCGTTGATGCAGCGATTATTGTGATTGAAAACATTCACCGTCATCTCCATGAACCAAATGCAGGAGATAAAGAGATGGAAGATATTTTAGTGGCAGCCACAGATGAGGTAGGTGGACCTACCAATATTGCGACCTTAGCCATTATTATGACCATGGTTCCAATGGCATTTGTTGGGGGAATGATGGGTTCATTTATGAAACCAATACCATATAACGTGCCTGTTGCACTTTTTGCTTCATTGATAGTAGCATATATCTTTACCCCTTATCTGAGTTTAAAGCTTTTAAAAAAGCCCAAACCAACAATACCCCCCAATGAAACCACTCAAAAATCACTAGATGATAAAAAAGAGGAGAAGAAATAAATGAAAAAATTTGAAGATTTAATTTTTTGGATTTTACAAAGTAAATTTAAAAAAACCATGATCATACTCTTAACTATTGTAGTATTTTTTGCGTCGCTTTTAATGTTTCCAACAGGAGGCGTTTTGGCACGAATGTTACCTGGAAAGAGTGCCGCAACTTTTTCAATTTATGTGGACACACCAACAGGTAGCCCTATGGAAAAGACAAAGAAAGTTACCACTTGTATTGTCGATGTTTTACGAAATGAAAAAGAAGTAGTAGATATGTCGATCTTTTATGGACAAGGGATTCCTCTTGATTATGCTGGTTTGGTCAAAGGATCAATGATGAAACGAACTGAAAATCTTGCAGAGATCTCAGTGAATCTCACCCCTATACACGATCGAGAAGAGCCATCTTTCTTAATGACAAGTAGACTTCGACCTATCTTGAACAATGAGTGTAAATCTATTGTTCCAGGAACAGTTATCAAACTTATAGAACAGCCTGCTGGACCACCAACTCTGGCACAGATTGTTGTTGAGATTCATGGAAAAAATATAGAAAAAACACAAAAGCTCTCGGCTCAAGTGGCAAATATATTGACCCATACAAAAGATTTGGTTGATATTGATATTATGGCGGATGATATTTATGATACCTACAAGCTAATTCCAAATGTACAAAAAATTGCTGATGAGTCTTTGGGAGTAGAACAGGTTAACAATATTTTATATCTCGCATTCGAAGGTATGACAGTTGCTACTAAAAACTCGAAAGATAGTCTGGTTCAGATTCCTATTTTCTTAGTTCTAAACAATAAAAGCAGACGTTTAAAGGGCGAAAGTGCTGAAGCGTTAAAAGATAAAATTTCAATGCTTAATCTCATGAACCGTATGGGTGAACAGATTCCTTTATCAGAGGTTGTAGATATTATCAAAATAAAATCAACACCAAGTATTATGCATAAAGATACCAAACGTATGGTCAATGTTATTGCAGAGACCGATAATGTCTCTCAGGTCTATCCACTCTTGGATGCACGTGCAACAATGATAGAATTTTTTGCAAAAGAGTACGATGTCAAAAATGCGCCGATGTCAACCTATATGTTTGACCTTGAATTAACCGATAAAAAAACAGGGGAAGAGTTTCTTCTTCGCTGGGATGGAGAGATGAAGGTAACGCTTGATACCTTTAGAGACTTGGGTGCTGCATTTATTGCTGCACTAATTCTTATCTTCTTCTTGCTAGTTATCTACTATAAAAGTTTTGCATTAAGTGGTATTATTTTAGGTGGTTCATTTCTCTCTCTTATTGGAGTTATTTTGGGACACTGGGTTGCAGATTTGGTCACAGAACAGACCTTCTTCCTGACTGCAACCTCGCTTATTGGCTTTATTGCACTCATGGGAATTTCATCAAGAAACTCTCTACTTCTCATTGATTTTGCTCAAGGTCTAATTAACGATGAAGGTGTTGAGAAAAAAAGAGCCATTGCACATGCATCGGCAACACGTGCTATACCGATATTTTTAACAGCTATCGCTATTATTCTTGGATCCGCCCTACTCGCAAGTGATCCTATTTTTGGAGGTCTAGGAGTTGCCCTAATCTCTGGTACAATTGCTGCTGTTTTTGTCTCTTTACTTTTTGTTCCTGTACTTATGGACAATACAAAAGCTATGGATAAAAAGTAGTATCATCAACTGCCAAGGTTTATAGTATAAAACCTTGGTAATGCAACAAAATAAAGGATACATATCGATGAAAAATTTCTGGAAATATCTCCTTATATTTTTACTTATAAGCATACTCATCACTCTTTTCTTACTTAAAACTGATAAAGGTCACCAGAAGCTAGGGAATTTTATCGAAAATTATCTCTCAAATAAAACCTATAACAAAATAAAAGTTCACTATTTTAATCTTGTCAAATATCCTGATATAACGATAGAATTAGAGGTAAATGATAAGGCAAGAATAATCCTAAAAGGTACAATTAGTAACTATCATATTAATATGTATTATCATCTAAGAGGTGATGCTTTCTCTTTTAATAACTTTCACCTTGAAGATAGTATTGATGTGCAAGGTAACCTCCAAGGAACATTTGATTCTATCAATGTCACAGGAGAGGGATCTCTATTTGATGGAGATATTAAATATCAATTTATCAACACTCCACAAGAGATAAAATCCTTAGAATTAACAATGCGTAGCGTCGAGAGCAAAAAAATTTTAACGTTTCTAGAAGAGAAACCCTTCCTTCAAGGGCTAGCCGACATCAACGCATCATTTAAATCTTTTTCAGACTACTCAAAAGAGGGTCAAGTAGCCATTTATATTCCAAATACAACCATAAATTCATTAAAAACTCTTCCTTTTCTTTTTAAATCAACTATTAATTTTAATAAAACAGAAAACTACTACAATGCAGAAATTTTATCAAAAGAGTTGGGAACTATTCTCATTAAAAATGGAAAATACCAGCAACTGAAACATGTTGCTTTAGCGGACTATACAATCAAAATAAAAAACTCACCCTATCTCAAAAAAATTACCCATATAGCCTATAAAGGAGATCTATCACTCAATGGAAACTTTATTTATAATAGCTATAATCAATCTTTTCTTATAAAAGGTAATACAAAAGAATTTAATGGAAATATTGATTTTATTTATAATAAAAATGCTCTTGATATTAAATTACAACAAGTCTCACTAGAGTCTCTTTTAGATAAATTCTCTTATCCTATCCTCTTTACTTCTAAGATTAATGGAACAATTAATGCCAATATTGAAGAAAAAATTATTATTGTTAATACCCATTTAAATGAGACCCGTTTTGTGGACAGTGACTTTACAAATAAGGTTCATAAAAAAGCAAAAATCAATATGATCTCGAATAGCTATGACCAGAGTAGATTCTCTGCTGGCTATCAAAATAACAAAATCTCTTCGCTTCTAAGAATCGATAATGGTAAAGAGTATATTGAATTAAGCCAGACAAAAATAGATCTTAAAAACAATAAAATCAACTCAAAATTTAAAATAAATATGCAGAATCAAGAGTATTATGGCACAATCTATGGCACATTATCTAAACCTAAATTTATAATAGATAAAAGAAAGTTTTTACAATATAAAACAGATCAATATCTTTCAGGTTGGCTTCAGACAAAAGAGTAGTTTATTTATCCTATATTTTATTCTTATCTTGTTAAATAGTTAATAGTTTTAATTGAGAAGAAACTAAACATATAATCAAAATCATTCATAAAGGTTATCCAAAAAATAATCTTTATTAAAAAACCAGTTATAATTAATATTAACGGAATTTAAGGAAAAAAAATGAAACTTATAAAAAGTATATTTGTACCTATTTTACTATTATGTACAACATTTAGTGTCGCAATGGCAGAAGAAGAGAAGGAGTCTGAAAGTTTTTTTAGTAAATTAACAGATATTATTCCAACAGAGAAAATAGACACCTTCCTTCATGATATTTCAGACAAAGTTGATATTGACAAAAAAGAGGAATCAATTGTTGACTCTATAAAAGATAGCCTTCCAGATGTTATTAGTGAACCTGTAAGTTATGCGGTTAAATCTGCATCTGATCTGGTAAGAGCAACCCTTATTAATGATGAGAAAATGGATAAAATAGCAGAGAAAGATCTAAAAAAAATGGATCAAAACCAGACAATAGCAAAAGATATTGATCAATATTATATCGATTTACAAAAAGTAATGAAAAAAATTGATCTTCCAGAAGATTTAAAGCTCGATGTCAAGGTCTATATGAATCCGTTACTCTATATTTTTACCATGTCTAACGGTGCTATTCGAGTGAATAGTGGCGTTATTGAAGCGTTCAATGATAATGAACTCCTATTTTTAATGGCACATGAAATTGCACACCTCAAGGAGAAAGACCACAAAGGAAGCTATCGAAAAGCACATGCTATGTTTGCTTTAGAAAATGCACTCAACATGAGTGGAGATATTGTTGCTTCGACCTCGAATGGTCTTTTAGAGAGTGTCACCTCTCGCATGCGAAAATCTCAATTTCAAAAAGATGAAGAGTTTAGTGCAGATAGCTATGCTATTCAAGTTCTAAAAAAACATGGTATTAATAAAAAAGTGGCAGTGGATACGCTGGAGTATCTTCAATATATGAATGCACCACTGCTAAAGCTTCATCCAACAGGGCATGAAAGAATTAAACATATTAAAGATGATCTATAAACTTTAATAGCTATTCAAATCATGCAGATTGAGTATTACTAAAAATACTCTTTCATAATCTGAGGGAAAAGTTTAATTGTTTTCTCTGATTTGGCTATTTTATCTTCAAAAATAGATGCCGAATGGGGAAAACTATCAGCAAACTCTTGATAAATTTTCATTTTATCACGCATGTGTTCCTCAAGACCATCGAGTACAAGTTGCATTCTCTCTTGGCTTACCGCATATTTCATAAGCAGTTCAAACATACGTTTTCTTGGGTGAATCGACATTGAATCTCCTGCTTTATCGGCAATATCTTTAATATCCCAACGAGAGAGATAAATTCCACTCACATGTGGTGCAAGAAGTTTTGCATAAAGTGCTTCTGTGTAGCTTGGATAATCTCTTAAATCTACCTCTTCATCTGTTGAACATGAACCATCGCTACAGAACTCATTGTTGTTTTTAAACGCCTCTATTTCAGCTCTTAAATCTGCTATATCTTTATCTAACATATACTCTCCTATATAATTGTTGGAATCATATCCAACTCTACTTTAGCACCATACCAACGCTCTGCCAATAACATCATGCGTATTGCTAAAACCATTTTTTCATCAAAAAATTCAGGGTTATCTACCAAATCATCAATCTCTATATCAAGATTATAACCCATAATTTTGCCCTCAACAACCTCTACAAAACCGACCAAACCACATACTTTTGCCCGTTCATTCAAGGTATCACAATAGGCTATTGCCTGCTCTTGAAACTCGGGTTCAATCATCATTCGGGTTACTTTAGAATTTGCCAAACTCTCCATTGTAAAGTGAAAATGTTCATCTTTAATGTTTAAAGCAATGGCAGTAGCATTAATACCATTTGTTTTAAGTATTTTATTGAAAAATCTTCTTCTATTACCTGTTTGTGCATTGTAACCAATAATGGTACAGAGCTGTGTGTCAGGCTTTATCTCTTCAGGTTTCATCTAAAACTCCATCTTTTTTGCATTTGCATGAAGCTCCATCGCTTCCTCTTCTTCTATCTTACAGCGGAAACACTCTTTTACTCCACCTTTATAGGTAAAGTAGTTTCCACACTCATTACAACGCTCTATATTAAAGGTTGCCAAAGTACGCTGAGTCGGTTCAAAAAACTCTTTAATCTCAAATCCTGCTTGTAACTGAATAGCATTTGGTTCACAAACATCGTGACACAGATGACATTTCACACACATCATCGCATCAAAATTGATCACCGAAAATTTGAGATCAGAACTCAATGCTCCTGTTGGACAAATGCGGTAACAGATTTGACAATTGGTACAAGAGTCATCCACAAATTTCTGAGAACTAAACGAGAGATCTTCTTCTGCTAAGACCTCATAAGTCTCTGGCTTCTCTTCACGCTTTAACAATGAAAAAAGAAGTTTACGCCGATTTGGAATCTTTTTATCTTTAATCCTTGCAATGGTCTCAAGATCCAAAGCAAACTCTTTTAAATCATCTTCAAGAACTGCCTCATCAAACTCTTTTTTACTCTTTACTGCACTTTTCAAAGAGAAGAATGAACGTCGATCTTTGATCTCAATTTCAGCTTGATCACGCTTCTCTTTATTACTAAAAGATTCAACTAAAATCTCTTTATTAGAAAAAGCAGATATCACAAAATTTGCCTCTTCGATGTTGGCTTCGAGTTGCTGGCGTAACTTATTGGATTCTCCACCACAAAAGTCACAAGATTGGGTATCCAAAATAATCTGCTCTGTCGATGCCAATGCAAAGGAGATTAACTCCTCGACACTCAACATAGTAAGACAAGGAATATCCACGCCACATGAAATTTTGCTTTGGTGCTTCTCCATCGATTCAAAAAAGAAGTTCAAGACCGAAAAATTACTTAAAGAGAAAGACTCTGTAGGGCAGACACCCACGCATCCACCACACTCAATACAAGCTGATGGTGTAAAGGCAGGAATATTATCAACAAACTCAATGGTCGATACAGGACAAATATCGACACACTTAGTACATTCAGAAAATTTACTGGTTGCTCGAACACAAGAGCTTACATCAAACTCTAAAGCCATTGTTAGACCAATGCCTTGAGCTGTTCACAAACATACTCATAATCACTTAATAAAAACTCCAAAGCCAACTCTGCACCATCATGGTAGAGTGCGGTTCTTGACTCTTTCTTCACATTAATTAGAAAGAGAGGTGCCCAGTTTAAAAGGTGATCTCTTAAAAAACCTTGCTGAACAAAAAGGAGCTCTTCAACACCACCTTCATCATTGGCTTCATACGCTTTTCGCAGTGCATCACAGAGCATATACATAAACTCTAGCTCAACACCAATATGATCGGGGCTAATCACCCTTGCTTCGTTGAGCTCCACTCGAAATGCCAATGCGTCATAAAGATTCATTAGTGGATTCTCTCCACCACTCTCTATCATCTGATCATCACGGGTATAAAAGGTCTCATAGGGAACAAGGTGCATTAAAAAAAGGTTGGTAAAGTCAACATCTAAATAACGCTCTTTTAAAATAGCATTAGAGAACTCTTTACGTTTTGTCCAATCTTTATAGTTAGGAAAAAGATTCAAAATCTCTGCATTATCTTCAATAGACTTTAAAAATTCAGCATCTACTTCAGTCATCATTAATCGTGAAATCAAAGCATACAGTGCAATACGATTCTCTATCTCTTCTTTTGTTATATTCATTTTATCTCACTCTTTTTTTTTACAATTCTACAAATAATTGGTGATGTAGAGTTTATAGCGAATCATAACACTTTATCTGTAAAGATAACTATAAATGAATATTCTTTGTTAATAAATCACTTGGATGACACACTAAGTAATCATTTTTAATTTTTTAATTTTAATAAAAAAATTTGATTAAAAAAAAAGATCTTAAAGTAATTAAAATGCTTTAAAGTTAAAAATAAATTTATTTTTAATATGATAAACTAGATAAAATCTATCAAGAAAAGAAAATATTATGAAACTAGAAACACTTAAATATATAAATAAACAATGGCAAATAGAAGAGAATATTTTAGATAAAAATAAGGTAGATATTGTTTTTACTTTTGGAAATAGAGAATGCATAAAAAAACAAAAAAACTTTAAAACACTTAAAAATATCTATCCAAATGCTCAGATTGTAGGCTGTTCATCAAGTGGAAATATCTTAGGAGAATCTATTAGCCAAGAGTCTATGATTGCAACTGCTCTCTCTTTTTCAAAATCTCATGTTGAAGTCTCTGTTCAAGATTTTTCAACAGAAGAGAACCTTTATCAAGTAAGTCAAAAGCTGGTTAACCAACTATCCAAAGAGAATTTAAAACATATCTTTATCTTATCTGATGGATTAAATATGAACGGTTCTCTTCTTGCAAAAGGACTCAATGATACTGTCGATAAAAATGTTTCTATTAGTGGAGGACTCGCGGGTGACGGTACAGATTTTTTAGAGACATGGGTAATCGCCAATGACGAAGCAAAACAAAATAGGCTTGTTGCCATCGGTTTTTACGGTGAAAATCTTAGTATCGAAAGTGGTTGCTACTCTGGATGGAGTGAATTTGGGATTTTACGAAAAATTACAAAATCTAAAGAGAATATTCTTTATGAAATAGATGGACAACCTGCACTAGAACTCTACAAAAAATATCTGGGAGACTATGCAAAAGAGCTACCTCTTTCTGCTTTAGATTTTCCGATGAGTATTAAAGAGAGTCGAGATGCAGATCCCATTATTAGAACTGTTTTAGCAGTCGATGAAGAGAATCAATCTCTAATCTTTGCAGGGGATGTTCCAGAAGGATATTTGGCAAGGTTAATGCGTGCCAATGTAGATGAGCTAATTAATGGATCAGAGATCGCTGCCGAGCAGATCTCAAAAGTCAATGAAAAAAGTGCTTTGGGTCTGGTTGTTAGTTGTGTGGGAAGACGCTTAGTATTAAAGCAGTTGAGTGATGAAGAACTTGAAGCCATTGCCAGAACCCTTGGTTCAAATACACAACTCACTGGTTTCTACTCCTATGGAGAGCTTGCACCTTTTTCTAAGGAAATTCTTACCTGTAGTCTTCATAACCAGACGATGACTCTAACTGTAATATATGAGGATTAATATGGAAATACGTCTTTTAGAACGTCAATTAAAACAAGCTTTTGGAGATAATTTTAGCTTTGATAGCCTAGATAAGAATACACAACAGTTTATTACCCGTGTATCTCATACCTATAAAGAGTTTAATAAAGAGAGAAAATTTTTAGAACATACTATTAAAATTAATACCGATGAGCTTACCGAAGCCTATGAGATGATTGAAAAGCACAATTTTTCATTAAAGAATGAAATTGCCCATAAGCGATTAATTTTTGAACAATATCTTGATGCTATTGATGCAAGTTATTTGGTTTCCAAGACAGATAAAAATGGTATTATAACCTATATTAATAAGCAGTTTATGCAAACCTCTGGCTACTCAAAAGAGGAGCTTATTGGACACTCTCATAATATCGTGCGTCACCCTGATGTCAATGAGAGTCTCTTTAAGAATTTGTGGCAGACCCTTAAAGAGAAAAAAATATGGAAAGGACAGCTGAAAAATAGAAGTAAAGATGGCGAAAACTACTACGTCTATGCCACCATATTTCCACTTCTTGATAGTAGTGGTAATGTTTTGGAATATATCGCCGTTCGAAACAATATTACTCCCCGTGTTGAGATAGAGAAAAACCTAAAAAAAGAGCGACAATACAATCAAATGCTATTTCATAATCAAGAGAATATTGTCTTTACTGCTAATAAAAAGGGAATTATTGAAGCCAACCAAAAATTTTTTGAAACCCTTGGTTTTAGCTCACTCAATAATTTTAAAGAACACTATCAATGTATTTGTGAACTCTTTATAAAAAAGAGTGGATACCTTCAACCCACAACCAAAGAGAAACATTGGACAGAGGATGTATTTCGCTATCCAAACAAACAACATAAAGTGATACTTAAAGATACCTATAAACAAGAAAAAATCTTCTCTATTCATCTCAAATCTGTGGAGTTTTATGAAGAGAAATTTATTATTGCCAGCTTTACAGATATTACAGCACTTGAATATGCACGAGAGATGGCCGAGGCTTCAGAAAAAGCAAAGTCAGACTTTATGGCAAATATGAGTCATGAAATACGAACACCAATGAATGGAATTGTTGGTTTTACGGAGTTACTCTTAAAGAGTGAGTTAAATGATAAACAGAAACAGTTTACAGAATATATAAGAAGTTCAACAGGCATACTCTTAAAAATTATAAATGACATACTCGACTTTTCAAAGATTGAGAGCGGAAATTTAGAATTGGACTTAACCCTCACCAACCCATTTACAGATATTCGAAATTCTATGGCAATTTTCAAATCTGAAGCTGCAAAAAAAGAAGTCTCTTTTATTATTAGTATCGATTCAACAATTAGTGAATGTCTTCTGATGGATAAACTAAGAATTATCCAAATTTTAACCAACCTTGTTAACAATGCCATTAAATTTACCCCTAATAAGGGAAAGGTTGAGATATTTATCAAATCTATTTCTAAAATAGATAATCAAGAGCGTATTCTATTTGCAGTAAAAGATACAGGTATTGGAATCCCCAAAAACAGACAAGAACGTATCTTCAAATCATTTATTCAAGCTGATAATAGTACCACCAGAAATTTTGGAGGCACAGGACTAGGATTGAGTATTAGCTCCTCTCTATGTAAACTAATGGATTCAACCCTAGAGCTAACAAGCGAAGAGGGAAAAGGAAGTTATTTCTTCTTTGAAACAGAATTTGAAATTTGTAATACAACCCCTACTCTTGCCAGCCAAGTCCCAAAAGGTTCAATCTATGTCTTAGACAACAATCAAAAAATTTACAGTAGTATCATGACACAATTTAAACATTTTAATATAGAAGTCATCACCTGTTCGTTTGAAGAGTTGCTATGTTCAGATGTAAACAACACACATATCATTGTTACCTTTGACTATCGTCAATATAAACCATTATCAAACAATCTGTCTAAAATTATTTTGGTAGACAGAAGCAAAGAAGCCTTTGAGTTGGCACAAAAAGAGAATATTTTATATCATATAGGTTTATATGATGAAGCACCATCAATACTTTACAATGCTATCTTAAATTATAATTTAATTGAGAGTAGATCCTTAAATCAGGTAGAAAAGAGAGAAATAAAAATGAATATATTAATTGCAGAAGATTACGAAATGAACCGTATTCTAATTGAAGAGATGTTAATGCAATACAAACTTAGCCCTGAATTTGCATTTAATGGTGAAGAGGCTGTTAATAAAGTGAAAAAAGGAAATTATGAGTTAATTTTCATGGATATTAATATGCCAATAATGAATGGAATTGATGCCACAAAAGAGATTAGAAAGTTCAACAAAGAGACCCCAATTATCGCCTTAACTGCCAATGCATTAGAGGGAGATAGAGAACGCTATTTAGAGCAAGGAATGAGTGATTATATCTCTAAACCAATTGATATAAATGAGTTGGATATACTCCTAAATAAATATAAAGAATTGGTAAAAAATAAAATGGTCGTACCTGAAGTAATTGAAGAGAAGAGAACAGCACAACAATACAGTAAAGAGATCTATGCCCAAGCGTTAATTGATGCTAAAAATGCAATGAAGTTTTCTGTACCAATTATTATTAGACTCTTTAACTCGTTTGTACCCAATGCCAAAGATAATGCAAAAAAATTGGTTCTAGCGCTTGAAGAGAATAATAAAAAAATAATCTATGAAAGAGCCCATGCACTTCGAGGTATTTCACTCTCTCTTAAATTTACAACACTTGCAAAGTTATGTGATGAACTGGAGTATGCAGCAAAAGATGAACAAGATATAGATTATACACTTCTTATTTCGAAAATTGAAGATGAAATAAATTATCTTGATGACAATATTGAAGAGATTGTTGCCATACTCAACGAAAAAGACGAATCCTAAATAGGATTCTCTAGGCAGTTTAAGTTAAATATACTTAAACTGCTTTAATAGAGAGAATCGTCACATCGTCTGTCTGCTCCACAATAAACTCATGAAAAGCCTCTAGCACAATTTCCACCTGCTCTTGTGTATCAAAATCTTGAACAACATCATAAAGTCCATTTAATCTATTTCCATACATCTCTCCATGACTATTTTCACACTCAATAATACCATCTGTATACAAAAAGAGGCAATCACCACTTTTAAAAGGCTTCGAAATAACACCATAAGGTACTTCCGATGCAATACCCAAAGGTATTCCTTTTGTATCTGCTTCATGCTCTAAAATAGGTTGACCCAAAGGATCAAAATGTCCCGCATTCACAGACTCCATAATCTCTGTTTCATGATTATATCGCAAGAAAAGTGCTGTAATAAACATACTCCCCATCTCGTTGTCGTTTGAAAAAACCGTATTAATACGTTCAATCTCTTTACCAAACTCTAGACTCCCTTTCATTAACTCCATTCGTGCAAGAGAACGAAATTGCATCGAAACCAAAGCAGAAGCAAATCCATGTCCAGAGACATCTGCCATAATAAATACCGTATATTTATTACACTCCGTTCGAAACACATCCAAGTAATCACCGCCAACCTGAGATGCTGAAACACAAGAACCATAAACATTTAACTGACTACAAGAAGGATAACTTTTTGGAATTAGCCTTTGCTGAATTTCACGTGCCAGTTGAAGCTCCTGCTCAACTTCAGCAAATTTTTTCAACTTTGTCTCTTTTTTTGTAATCTCCTCTTCTAATCTTGCATTAAAATGTTGCTGAAGATCATTAAATTTTTTCAATTTCAAAAGGTTGTTTACTTTAAATCTTAACTCCACAACATCAATAGGCTTTAATAAGAAATCTTCAGCACCCATCTCTAGTGCTTTGTACCTATCTTCTGTTTTAGCTGTAACAACAATTACAGGTATATACATTAAACGTTCTTCTTCTTTTAAAATGCGTAACACTTCCAATCCATCCATCTCTGGCATTGACAAGTCAAGAATTATTAAATCTATGGGTCTACTCTTTACAAACATTAATGCTTTAAATCCATTAAGTGCAGAAATAATTTCAATGTCATCTAACTCAGATAAAGAGAGTTCTAGAATCTCTAAATTAAGTGGTTCATCATCAACAATTAATATATTGTTTACATTTGTCATAACTTTTTCTTTCTTTACTTTATTTTTATAATAAAGAATTTTAACATAAATTTAATAAATTAATTTTAAAATTAGATTTTTTTATTAAAAAAAAATTAAGAAAACTATTTTTATCAAAACCAAAAAATGATTTTAAACAGTGATTTTTTTTTTCTGTTTA
>Ga0256824_10000408_pt1 | contig 16450 bp, 16 predicted proteins | sample CV67metaG_FD_191570 | JGI IMG/M metagenome (GOLD analysis project Ga0256824, IMG submission 191570) | Hydrothermal vent microbial communities from East Pacific Rise, Pacific Ocean - CV67 | ecosystem: Environmental > Aquatic > Marine > Hydrothermal vents | place: Pacific Ocean: East Pacific Rise...
CTTCTTTTGTCTTTTAATGTTTTTAGCTCTTCTCTTAGGTTAAATTCTTTCATGGTATGATTTTACCATATTTTATAGTATTTGTATGAATCAGCCGTGCAATCATAACAACCACACTCTTCACCATTAATCCATACATTTCTACTTCCACATGAACTACAGATTCTGTACATTTCTTTTCCTTGATAATAAATTCACCAATTTACTTTCATAAATAGGCATATTTAAAATTAGAATTTTGGAATATTTTTACTAATTTCAGATATAACTATTTATTAATTCAACACTATATCAAAAAAACAATTATATTTCATAATTAAGGGAACACTCAAAATGTCCTTTTAATTTATAAGTTTTACTAAAAATATGACTAGTTGCTATTTTTCCACTTATTTCTCGATTTTTGAATTATTATACTTAAATAATGAATCTCCTTTAAACTAGAATTTAGCCATTATTTAGACAAAGTGTTGAGTTATTTGTTAAGTAACCTATTAAAAGGACATTATGTCCCTTAAATTTTAAAGGTATCAACTTCTTTATAGTCCTATATCTTCCACCATCTGCTTCGCAACATCCTTACTAACATATTTCATTAGATTAGCACTTCTTTCCTCTAAAGGCTCATCTAAAATGGCTAAAAAACTATCTACTAACTTTTCACCCTCTCTTTCACACCAACCTAAGTTGTTATCTACTATAAATTTAGCGTTATAGTATTGATGGTCACCTGCTGCGTAAGGGTATGGGACAAAGAAGCTTGGTACTCCGTTTGTTGTTAGTTCCCAAAGTGTACTTGCTCCTGCTCTACTCACTGCTAAGTCAGATTTAGCTATAAGTTTGTCTAAATCTTTTGTAAAACTATAAAGTTCAACATCAACATTTAGTTTTTTATACTCCTCTTCTACCCTAGAAAAGTCACTTTCACCAGCTTGATGGATAATTCTTATACCTCTTTTTTTAAGCTCACTAGCAACACTTAAAGCTAAGTCGTTTATAGCTCTAGCACCATGAGAACCACCTAAAAAGATTATGGTTTCTAGTTTAGTTCTAACTCTCGCACTCTCATAAAAACATTTTTTTACAGGGTAACCTTTTATAGTAGAATCTTCACTATAAGCAGATATAAATCTTTTAGCATAAGGTTTTAAAAGTGAGTTTAGTCTCCCCTCAACAGCATTTTGCTCGTGGATAAAAAGAGGTATAGAGGTAGTCAGTGTAGCAAATGATGCTGGGGCAGATGAGTAACCACCAACACTATATGTTGCTTCCACTTTTTCATCTTTTAAAATCTTTCTAGCTTTTAAAAAAGCTTTTAAAACTTTAAATAGTGCTTTAAATTTACCTAAACCTTTTTGATTCACAACTCCCGTTGTTTCTAAAAAAAACACCTTAGAAAATAGGGAATCTTCTTTAAAATACTTTTGGTCTTGTCCATTAGTTGAACCTATAAAAATAGCCTCACCTCCACTCTCTACAATAGCCTCAACCAAAGCTTGAGCAATCATAAGATGCCCACCTGTTCCACCACCAGTTATACAAATTTTCATAATTTATTTTCCATATCTACTTTTTTAGATGCCATTAAGACCATCCCTATCGCTATTGAACCTGCTATTGTTGTTGAACCACCGTAACTTAAAAAAGGAACTGCTATACCTTTAATTGGTATGAGTCCACTAATCCCATAAGCATTTACTAAAAAAGCAAAAGATAACATTAAACCAACACCTACACTAAAAAGGTAAACTGTTCTATCTTCTGCTCTGTTAGCAATTTTAAAGATTCTAAGTAAAATATATAAAAATATATAAACAACAAACAAGATTCCAAAAAAACCAAACTCCTCAACTAAACCAGCTAGTATAAAGTCTGTATGTACCTCACTTAAGAATCCTAACTTAAATGTTCCATTTGCTAAACCTGTTCCAAAAAAACCACCATGATGAATAGCATTTAAAGAGTGTCCAATTTGGTAAGGTTCAACCTCAACAGGAATCCTTAACTTTTGAGCGATAAACTCTGGAAATATCTCTAACACAGTATTTTGAGCCAAAGACCACCAAGATAAGATTCTATCTATTCTATGCTCTTTTGAAAAAATCGCAAATGCTAAAACAACAACACCAGCTAAAATTAAACTACCAAAGAATCTAAAACTACTACCAATTAAAGCTAAAAAAACTAACAAGGTTAAAGATAAAACAACAACTTGTCCCAAATCATTTTGCACAAAGGCTATAACATAAACAGCACTAAGAAACATAATTCCATATGGTAAGAATCTTTTAAACTCATTTACTAAACTCATTCCACCATGATGACCTAGTTTCCTTGAAAAACTCCAAGCTAAAAAGTAGATAAATCCAACTTTAAAAAATTCAACAGGGGCTAAAGAGAAACCAAAGACTTTTATCCATCTCTTAGCACCACCAACAGCAGACACATAATTTTCTGGTAAAAATGGCATAGCACTCATTAGAGCAGTTGAAGTAAAAAACAAGGTAAGCCCTATTATTTTTAACCATTTTTCAGAATCTAACTGAGCTAACAATGACATTATGGTAATCCCTAAAAAACCAAAAGCCAACTGTCTAAGAGCATAATGAAATTGATTCTGATGAAAGTAAATTGTTACATAAGAAGATAGAGTATAAACCAGTATAATCCCAATACCTATCATTATAGATACTAAAATAAATAGTTTTTTATCTACCAAACTAACACTACTTAATTTTATTTATTTTTAAAACAAACTCAACTTCAGCTTGTGAAATATATAACTCTTTAGCTATTGTTTCTAACGATACACCCTGCTTATAAAGAGAGATGATTTTTTCATCATCACTTGAACTCATTGATGATGGCATTGAAAACTGTTTTACTCCACTTTCTATTGATGCTACTCTATATTCTATCTTAGAATCAATAGCAGTGATGTTATCTTGAACTTGTTTTAAACCAAGTGATATAGGTTTAACCATATCGTAAACACTTCTCTCTATCTCTTGGTAAATCTCATCATCACTCATCCCTTTTGTATTTTCTTTTATACTTTTTTGGGCTTCAGATATATTTTTTTTCAAGTAGAAAATTTCACGATTCAACTCTTCTACAACATTAGCTATAGAATGTATATTTTTATTATAATCAGCATCTTTAGAATAAACATAATAGATGAGATACAAAATAATCGCACCCATAAAAACAACAACATACTCTATATGAAAAAAATCTAAACTCATTTTTTATCTCTTAATTCTCGAATCAATACTCTCTCTCTAGCTGTCATATAAGCACCCCACTCTTTTTCATCTCTTTCATGAATTTTAACTATTTTAGCCAACCTTTCACTCTCTGCTACAAAAAATATAGCAACATCTCTTTTAGGATAAACAGGCATCTCTACTCGCCCATAGTAACTTCCACCCTTAACTAAAAGCTTATCTTTTAAGTTAAAATACTCAAACCCTATAGATTCTATATCTGCTTTAGAACTAAGAGAAACCCTTTTTGGTTGCTCATTTTTTAAAAACATCTCTAAAGAATCTATTTTATTATGTAATTCCACAATTAGATTCAACAAAACTGGGTCAGTATCTGCCGTTTCACCTCTAGCTTTAGCAAGTTTAAGCCATTGATTTATAGGGTTATCATCTGTTTCATTTAGTTGTTGATACTCTCTAGTAAAAGATTCTAAGTCTATATTTTCTTCACTAAAATACAAACTTATTGGAGCAGGAACTAACCGTGGAGACATAACTAAAGAGCCTTATCTAAAACTATTAGTATAAAAAAAGCTACACCTAAGTAACCATTTACTGTAAAAAAAGCTCTGTCTATTTTTGTAAAATCTTTTCTCACTAAATAGTGTTCATAAGAGAGCATAACAGCACTTAAACCAACGGCAATAAAAGCATACATCTCAAGCCCAGCTACCCAAGCAAATAGTCCCCAAAAAACAACACTTAACATATGAAATAGTGCCGATATAAAAAGTGTAGCCTCTGCTCCATATTTTGAGGGGATTGAGTGTAGGTCATTCTCTCTGTCAAACTCTATATCTTGTAAAGAGTAAAGCAAGTCAAACCCTGCCACCCAAAAAATAACACCTAAACTAAGTATAACTGACCAAGCAGGAATCGTAGCAGTAACTGCCACAACACCAGCAATAGGTGCTAAACCAAGTGAGATTCCAAGAACAATATGAGCTAATGAAGAGAATCTTTTAAAGTAAGAGTAACCACCAAGTATAACTAAGATAGGCACACTCATATAAAAAGCTAAAGGGTTTATCATATAAGCTACACCAACAAAAACTATAGCGTTCACAACACTAAAAAGTAAAATTGTGATTCCATTTAAACGACCATCTACATTTGGTCTGTTTTCAGTTCTAGGATTCTTAGTGTCTATATCTCTGTCTGCGTATCTATTTAAACCCATAGCAAAGTTTCTAGCACTAAGTGCTGCTAAAACACCCATTAGAAGTAACCACCAACCAAACCAACCATCAGCAGCAACCACCATCCCTATAAAAATAAATGGTAATGAAAAAATTGAGTGTTCAAACATCACTAATTCATTAAAATCTTTTAACTTTTTTATATATTTTCCCAATTTTTTACCTCTTGACATATTTATTTACATTTTATCAAAAATTAGGTTAAAACTTAATATTTTGCTATAGTTTCAAAATGAATTTTGAGATAAAACAACTTGCGATTATTGGTTCAACTGCGTCAGGAAAAAGTGACTTAGCAATAAAAATTGCTTTAAAAATCGATGCTTTTATATTGAGCATAGATTCACTTAGTATATATAAAGAGATAGACATAGTCTCTGCGAAACCATCAAAAGATGAACTCGCTAGTGTAAAACATTTTGGTATAGATGAGATAAAACCTAACGATTATTTTAGTGTAGATATTTTTATAGATTTATATAAAAAAGTAGTTTTAGAGTGTAAAAAATATAAGAAGAATCTTGTGATAGTTGGTGGAACATCTTTTTACTTAAAATCATTAATAGATGGACTTTCTGAGATTCCTACCATTGATGAAAACACAAAAAAGATTGTAAAAAACAAACTAAAGAATCTTGAAGAATCTTATAAGTTTTTAACTGAAAAAGACCCTACTTATATGAAGAATATAACACCTAACGATTCTTATAGAATAGAGAAAGCTTTACTAATCTACGAAGCTAGTAAACTAACTCCAACTCAATGGTTTAAAAAAAATCCCCCTAAAACAATAATAAAAGATATAGATATATTCAACATTGATGTAGAGAGAAAAGTTTTAAGAGATAGAATTGAAAAAAGAACTCATAAAATGTTAGAGATGGGACTAATAGATGAAGTTTGCTACCTTGAACAAAAATATACAAGATTACCAAACTCTATGGGAGCGATAGGAATCGTAGAGGTTTTAGAGTATCTTGATGGTAAAGTAACAAAAAATGAGATGTTACAAAATATCTCAACACATACAGCCCAACTAGCAAAAAGGCAACAAACTTTTAATAAAACTCAATTTAGTAAAATTGTATCTGCTCCGTTAGAGGAGTTGGAGAGTGTTATTTTATCTAGTTTATAAAACTAATAAACTCTACTTAACCAACTCCCCATAACACTCACCTCTTCTATCTCTTAAAAGACCCCAATACTCTCTTTGTTTAGCATTCTCTTCTAAATCATACTCAGCATAAAGAATCTCCTCTTTATCTCGAGAGGCTTCAGCTATCTTCTTACCCGTATAGTCAGTTATGAAAGATGAACCATAAAAAGTAAGTTCACAACTCTCTCCAACCTCTAAACCTATACGGTTAGCAACTACAACAGGAACAGTGTTTGTTGCTGAGTGTCCCATCTGTACCCTTTGCCAATGCTCCATAGAATCTAAATCTATCTCAGGCTCACTACCAATAGCAGTTGGATAAAAAATAATCTCAGCACCCATAAGTGTCAATGCTCTAGCCGTTTCACAAAACCATTGGTCCCAACAGATTCCAACACCTATTTTTCCATAAGCTGTATTGTAAACTTTAAAACCACTATCTCCAGCTTTAAAGTAAAACTTCTCCTCATATCCAGCACCATCTGGTATATGAGTTTTTCGGTAGTTATCCATTACAGTTCCATCAGAATCTATAACAACAAGTGAATTAAAATAATCCTCACCACTCTTTTCAAAATAACTTACTAATACAACTACATTTAACTCTTTTGCTAAAGTTGAAAACTCTTTTATTAGTAAATTATCTTTTAACTCTTTTGCTAATGAAAAATATTTTTTATCCATATCTTTACAAAAATACAGACTAGAAAAAAGTTCGGGAAGTAAAATGATGTTAGCACCATTTTTGGCACTTTCTATAACAAGTTTTTTAGCCTTTGAGATATTGGCATCATTAGAGATGCCCATACTCATCTGAATAGCAGATACTTTAACCATTATCCTCTACTTGTAACCTCTAAAAGGTGGTAACCAAATTGTGTTTTTATAGGACCATAAAGAACCCCAACATCACCGCTAAATACTGCTTTATCAAACTCAGGAACCATCTGCCCAGGACCAAATTTACCTAAATCACCACCTTTAGCACCAGATGGGCATTGTGAATGTTGTTGAGCAACAGAATCAAAAGATGTTCCATTTTCTATCTCTGTTTTTAACTCATTACACTTCTCTTCACTCTCTACTAATATATGTCTTGCTGTTGCGTATGCCATTGTTTTTCCTTATTAAATTAATTTAAATTCTGTTTACTATGGTTATGAAAATATCTACTATATAATCAACATAGCATCACCATAAGAGTAGAATCTATACTTCTCTTCTATTGCTATTTTATACAACTCTTGAGCTTTATCTACCCCAACAAAAGAGGCAACTAACATTAAAAGTGTTGATTGTGGAAGATGAAAGTTCGTTAGTAAATGATTCACTCTTAATGGCTTATTATTTGGATGAAGAAAAAGATTTGCTTCACCCATCTGTTGCTCTTTATGTCTAGCATAAAACTCAACTGTTCTTGTAGAAGTAGTCCCTATACAAACTATGGGAATCTCTGAATCTAGTAACTCTTTAGCTTCATTGGAAATCTCATAATACTCTGAGTGCATTGGATGTTCAGTTATTATGTCTACCTCAACTGGTTTAAAAGTACCACTTCCAACATGAAGAGTAACAAAAGCATGTTTAAAATTTTTACATACCCGTTTATGTTGCTCATCTGTAAAGTGTAATGAAGCTGTCGGAGCTGCTACTGCTCCCTCTTTTTGAGCAAATACACTTTGGTATTCTGCTTCATCCTCTTTGTTGTCTTCTCTTTGTATATATGGTGGTAGAGGGATATGCCCTATCTTTTCTATAATTGGAAGTATATCTTCAAATCTTAAAATATCATTAGAATCTTCTAAAGAGAAATTTACAACTCTGCTACCATCATCATTTAAAACTTTAACAGTAGCCACAAGATTCTCACTAAAAAGAATCTTAGTATCTACTTTTACTTTACCTCTAATGTATACATTTATATTGTTAGCATCTAAGGCTCTATTTATTAAAAGTTCTATTTTTCCACCACTTGGTTTATGACCAAATAACCTTGCTTTTATAACTTTAGTGTCATTAAAAATTAGTGCGGAATCTTTAGGTATAAAGTTTTCAAATTCTGAAAATGTGGTATGAATAATTTCCATTGTTTCTCTGTTATAAACAAGTAGTTTAGCACTATCTCTAGGTGAAGCTGGGTAAGTTGCTATAAGTTCACTTGGAAGTGTGAAGTTATAGCTAGATGTTAAAAATTCTTTAGTTACCACTTTTTCTCTCTATGGCAATCTCTTCTTCATCCTCATCCTCTTCTAAAGGTGGGGCAGGATTTACAACTCTTACAATTAAAATTGAAAAACCATAAAGAATTACTAATGGTCCAGCCATAAGTAACTGAGTTAAAACATCTGGAGGTGTTAGTAATGCTGCTACTATAAAAATAATAATTACTGCATACTTAAAAAAGTCTCTCATTTGTCTGTCATCAACTAAGCCTAATAAAGCTAAAAAATAAGCAAATACAGGTAATTCAAAAGCTATACCAAAACCAAATAAAATTTTTGTAAAAAAGCCTACATAATCTTCTATATTTATAAGTGGTGTAAATTTAAAACTACCAAATGTAATTAGAAAATCAAATCCAAATGGGGTCACAACATAATAAGCAAATAAAACTCCAATGAGAAACATTATAGTCCCACCAAAAACAAATGGAATAATCATTTTTTTCTCATTAGCGTATAAACCAGGAGCTATAAACATCCATATTTGACTAAGTATAATTGGTAATGATGCTACAATTCCGGCAAAAAAAGCAACTTTTATTGCCACAAAAAAAGCACCACCAACTTGACTTGTAGTAACCATACCATCAGCAGCATGAACTGACTTTTTACCAACTTCTAAAAGTGCTGAGTTTAATGGTTCAACCATCCAGTTTAAAATAGGCTCATGAAAATAAAACATAACAAAAAACATAACAATTAAACTAGCAACAGAGATTCCTAGTCGTTTTCTAAGCTCTATAAGGTGTGGTCTTAAATCATCAAACATCTACATTCTCTTTTTTAGTTTTTTTATCGAAGCTTACTTTTTCCTCTTTTGGTTCAACTTTTTTAGGAGTTGTATCTGAATCAAGTTCATCAAAAATATCACTATTTAAGTTAGTAAGTTCTGCTGTCATACCTGATATATCTGTTTTTTTAGCTATCTCTTCTTTAGCTTCTAACAGTTCCCTTTTGTATGCTAAAGCTTCTGCTTTTATCTCTGAAACATTCATCTCTTGTTCTATAGAATCTTTAACATTTCCAACTGTATTTTTCATTTGTCTAAAAAATTTTGCTACTTCAACCATTGCACTAGGAAGTTTATCTGGACCTAGAAAAAGGATGGCGATTACAGCAATTATAAGTATTTCGGAGAAACCTAAACCAAACATATATAACCTTTTCTTTTATAAAATTAAATTAGATTTTAGCTAAATTTACTTCAAGTAGAGATAAATAATGCTATCTCATCAGCTAAAAGGTAGTCATAGTTATAAAATAGACCATTTTTAAAATATAGTTTATTTTCATCTACAAGAATTTTTAATCTTTTCAGCTCACTATCTGTAAATATCTCTTCATCAACACCAACACAAGAGCGAAAACCTAAGAAGATTCTTTCTATCTTTTTATCCTCTTCATCTAAATCTTCAACTCTAATATTTAGAGGATTCTTTATATAATTTTCAATGTTTGTATCTGGATAGAATCTTTTTAAGTCTAACTTTCCAACAGCCCCACTCCCTAGCCCAATATAATCTTTATAGTTCCAATAACCAAGATTATGAGTGCTTTTATATGAACCAAAATTACTTATCTCATATTGTTTAAAGTTATTAGATTCTATCCTCTTAAATAACCAATTAGTTAACTCCAACTCTTCACTAGACATTTGAGGTTTAGATTCAAAAGCTGTCCCCTCCTCTATAACTAAAGCATAAGCACTAATATGATTTATAGGGAGTGAAAAAGCTATATCTATATCTTTAGATAGTAACTCTTTAGTATCACCTAATGTGGCATAGATAATATCTAAAGATATATTTTTAAATCCAACTTTATGAGCATTCTTTATAGCTTCTATTGCTTGAGTAGAGTTATGAGCTCGATTTAGTAGTTTTAACTTCTTATCATCAAAACTTTGAACTCCAAAACTAACACGGTTTACACCGAGATTCTTCATCCCTAAAAGCCACTCTTTTGTAGCACTATTTGGGTTTGCTTCTGTTGTTATCTCTATATCTTTTTTCAGATAAGGTGAGATTAATTTAAAAAAAGGTTTATATAGTTCTGGTGAGACAGTAGATGGTGTACCACCACCAATAAAAATAGTTTCAATAGATTCTAACTCAACATTAAACCTTTTTAACTCATACTCAAATTGAGTACAAAGAGATTGCATATACTCTTTTTTTAGATGAAACTTATCAACATAGGAGTTAAAAGCACAATATGAACATTTAGAATCACAAAAAGGTATATGGATGTAAAGTAACATCTAGTTTTGGTAATCTTTTTTAAACTCTACATAACGACTAGCCGAAGCATAAAGCTCTTTAACCTCATCATCAGTTAGTTGGCGAATCAGTTTTGCTGGACTACCCATAATTAAAGAACGAGGTGGGAAAATCTTATTTTTAGTTACTAAAGAACCAGCCCCAACAATAGATTCTTTACCAATCACAGCACCATCAAGTATAGTAGCACTCATACCAATTAAACAAGCCGATTCTATCTCACAACCGTGAAGCATAACCCTATGACCAACAGTAACATCATCACCAATTATAGTTGGATTACCATCACTCTTATCTGCTTTTTTATAGTGTGTAACATGAATCATACTCAAATCTTGAATATTAACACGATTGCCTATTTTAATATAATTAACATCACCTCTAACTACACATCCAAACCATATAGAGCAATCATCTCCACAACTAACTTCACCAACTACATCAGCAGATGGTGCTACCCAAGTATCTTTACCTAAAGTTGGAACTATATTTTTAAATTTATGTAACATTTTAACTCTCTATAAATAAACGAGATGCTAATTTTGAAATCTCGCTAGCATCATTTTTCTTTGTTGCTTTTACAACCCTATTGACAAAATCTTCTAATAATTTATGATTATTTATAGACTTATTCTCTGCTCTTTTAACTTTTATGTAAGAACCATCACTCTGTAACTCGTGTGCTAAAGTATTATCTGAACATTGAAGTCTAAGAATCTGAATAACCTTAGCTCTTAAAGATTCCTCTTTGATTCCCGTTAAAAGTTCGATTCTTCTAACAAGATTTCTCGGCATCCAATCGGCACTAGATATATAAACTTGTGTACTATCATTTTTAAAGTAAAAAGTTCGTGGGTGTTCTAAGTATTTACCTAAAATAGAGATAACTCTAATGTTTTCACTAACACCTTTTATATTTGGTTTTAAACAACAAATTCCACGAACAATAAGATTTATTTTAACTCCAGCTTGACTAGCTTTATATAATGCTCGAATCACATCTTCATCAACAAGAGAATTGATTTTTGCGATTATCTCACCATTTTTACCTTTTGATGTTTCATTGTGAATCAATGAAAGAATCTTCGGTTTAATTTGCGATGGTGACATATAGAGTTCATTTAGTTTACCCTTTTTACTAAAACCTGTTAAAAAGTGAAAGAATCTTGTCAAGTCATTTGTTATCTCATCTTTACTTGTTAAATAACTCAAATCTGTATATATTTTTGCTGTTGCTGGGTTATAGTTTCCTGTTCCTAGATGGGCATACTGTTTTAGTTTCCCATTTTTTCTTCTAGTGATTAATGCTGCCTTAGCATGAACTTTAAAACCTTTAATTCCGTAAATAACATGCGCTCCAGCTTTTTCAAGTGCTTTTGCCCAAATAAGGTTATTTTCCTCATCGAATCTTGCTTTTAACTCAACCATTACAGTTACCTGCTTACCAGATTCACTAGCACTCATAAGTGCTTGAACTATTGGTGAATTTGTCCCTGAACGGTAAAGTGTCATCTTTATAGAAACAACATCAGGGTCAATAGAAGCACTTTGAATCAATTTTACAACTGGCTCAAAACTCTCATAAGGGTGGTAAAGTAAAACATCTTGTTTCTCTAAAATATTGAAAATATTTTCATTAGAATCGAATGGTGGTATACTTTTTGGTTTAAATGGTGCTGAAAGTAGATGAGCAAAGTTTTTGTTAGAAACTATCTGCCATAAACTAGATAGGTTTAAAAATGTATGAAATTTATATATATCATCACTAAAAACATTTATATGGCGATTGAAAAAGTTTGTTATCTCTTCATCTTCATAACTTCCTATCTCTAACCTTACCATCTCCCCTTTTCTTCTAAGTTTTAAACCCTCTTCAAGAATCTCCATAAAGTCATCAGCTTCCTCCTCTTGAATCTCCATATCGGCATTTCTTGTAACTCTAAATGAAGCATATTTAATTAGAGTATATCCAGGGAAAAGGTCTTCAACATGTTGAGCGACAATAGATTCTATTGGTATATATACACCTGAATCTAGTTCAATAAATCTACTAAGAACACGAGGCACACGGATAATTCCAAATCTTTCTATTGAAGAATCATCATTATCTATTAGTTTTACAATAAGCCCAAAACTTAGGTTATTTAAGTGTGGAAATGGGTGTGTTGAATCTATGGCAATAGGTATGATTACAGGGTAAATATTTTCTTGAAAATATTTAGTCAACACTTTTTTCTCATTTTGACTAACATCGTCATAAGATTTAATGAAGATTCCTTCACCTTCTAAGTCTTTCAAAATAGAAGATAAACAATGTTCAATAACCTGTTGCTCTTGATGAAGATACTTTCTTATCTCTTTTAATTGCTCTAAAGGTGTAAGTTTATCTGCCCCTGAAACAATTACACCAACTGAAAAAAGCTTTTTAAGTCCAGCAACACGAATCATATAGAACTCATCTAAATTTGTTCCATAGATTGCTAAAAACTTAAGTCTTTCTAACAATGGTAACGATTCATCTTGAGCTTGTTTTAAAACTCTTGTGTTGAACTGTAACCACGATAATTCTCTATTATTATATAAATCTGGATTTTTTAAATTTAACATATTATTTTAGAAGAAACTTTTTAACAAGTTTCCTACATCCCCTTTTACATTTTTATCTATCTGTTTAAAAATTTTAGCTTTAGCTTTAGCTTTTAAAACCTCTGAAGCATCTAACTCTATTTTTGGATTATCTGTTGTTCCCGTTATTTTAACAAATAAAAGATTCTTATTTGCCACAATGTTGATTTTAGAATCAACCTCTTTAGTTTTAGAGTTTATTTTAGAATCTTTAGTGCTTATTGATGATGTGTTTGAATTAAGAGCTAATGAAGCTAGTATATTTTCTTTATTTATAACAGCACTAACATCACCTTTAAAGTTCTCTTTATAAAGATTTATTTTAGCAACATCTCTAAGTAAACTTAACATCTCATTCTCTGTAAATTTACCATTTAATAATTTTCCGTTAAATTTACCTTTTTTAACTTTTAAATCATAATTTAATCTAGCATTTAAAGATGATTTGAAAATTTCAGGATAGTAAAGCATATGTAAAACTTTCAATGTTTGAACAGATTTAATATCTGCTACTAAAGTATCGTTATGAAGTTTAGCATCTATTTTACCATTAGCAACGTTAGAATGAACAGTTAAATCTAAATCTTTAGCTTTAGTAAGTTGACCATTAGCACTAAAAGAACCTCTTATATGTTGCTTCGTTATAAAGTATAAATTGTTAAGATTCTGTATATAAAGTTTATAATCACTTTTTATAGAGTTATCTTTTGTATCTAAAGTAGCTTTTTTAATAGTAAGATTCGCAAATGAAGATTCTAATTTAACTTTTGAATCTACTAAATCACCATTTAATTTACTAACTAAATTTAAATTAAATTTAGATTCTGGCATTGTTAGATTAAAGTCTTTATTTACAAGTTTTGAATCTATTTTACCATGAGTTGTTGTTAACACTAAATCGCCATCTAACTGATGTGGTTTAATATTTTTCAAGTTTATATCTACATTTAAATTTGCTTTAACATAAGCTTTTTGACCAATCATCTCTAGTAAAGATTCTAAACTAGCATTTTTAATTTTAGCAATAATTGAAGTTGGATTAAACTTAGTAAGTTCAACTTTATAAGTTGTGTTACTCTTAGCTAAATCACTTACACCATCTATATTTAATAGTTCAGCACCACCTTTAACTGTACCACTTGTTTTAAAACTTCCTTTAACAGGTGCTTTTGTCAACTCTTGTAAACTTTCTAGTTTATTTAATTTAACATCATAATTAGCATCTACTATTTGTGAAAATAAAGAGTATTTACCTTTAGAGTAAATAGAATTATATTCATCTATTTCTAAAAGAATCTCAAATTCATTAGTGCTAAGTGTAAATTTACTAAGTTTACTATTTAATTTACCCTCTTCATTTATTTTTGTTTCTAAAATTGGTGAAACAATGGAATTACCTATTGGAGTAAATACCATTATATATAAGCTCATCACAAAAAATGTAATAAGACCCACTATCCAAGCTAATATTTTCATTATAATCTCCATAAAAAATTAATTACATAATACAAAAATATAGTTAATAATTAGATTAAAACAAACTTGATACAACTAGACTAAACTTAAGTTATTGTAATTACTAAAGTTTTACTTGACATTGTTACACTCAATCTGTATAATACTCTCAACTTTTAATAAAAAGGAGTGATTTAGAAATTATGTCAAAGCAAAATGAAGAAGAATTACAAACAGAACCTCAAGAAAATGGTGAGGAAAATATAGAAGTAAAAGATGATGAAGCAGTAGCTGAAGCTGAAGCAGTTGAAAATGAGTTTGACCTTTTGTCAGCAGAGATGGCTGAACTAAAAGATAAATATGCTCGTGTTCATGCTGATTTTGATAATATCAAAAAAAGACTTGAAAGAGAAAAATATACAGCCGTAGAATACGCAAATGAAAAATTTGCTAAAGATATGATTCCTGTATTGGATGCTCTTGATGGTGCAATGAAATCTGTTGAGAGTGATGCTGATAAAGCTGAACTTTTTGACAAACTAAAAGAGGGAATTGAACTTACACACAAATCTTTTTTAACTCAGTTAGAAAAGCATGGTGTAAGTATGGTAAATCATGACGAACCATTTGACCCAAATATCCACAATGCTATCCAAGCAATGGATAGTGAAGATGTTGAATCTGGACAAATCGTTCAAACTTTCCAAACAGGATACAAATACAAAAATCGCCCACTTCGTGAAGCGATGGTTATAGTAGCGAATTAATTTAGTAAAAATCTTCATATAAGAAGATAAGAGAGACAAAGTCTCGAGGGCTTCCTGCCGAAGGAAACCTAGCGTTAGCGTAGGTAGCGGAATTACTTCCGATACCGTGATAAATAGGGAATAAAAAGGTTCCCTTAAATTTTTGAAAAAAATTAAAGGAAAATATAATGAGTAAAGTAATTGGTATAGATTTAGGAACAACAAATTCATGTGTAGCAGTTTATGAGGGTGGTGAAGCGAAAATCATCCCTAATGCAGAGGGTAAAAATACAACTCCATCAGTTGTAGCATTTACAGATAAAGGTGATGTTTTAGTTGGTGACCCAGCAAAAAGACAAGCAATCACAAACCCTGAGAAAACAATCTCTTCTATTAAAAGAATTATGGGTCTTATGATGAATGAAGAAAATGCTAAACAAGCACACGATAAAGTAACTTATAATATAGTTGACAAAGATGGTGCTGCTTGTGTTGATGTTGCTGGTAAAATCTACACTCCACAAGAGATAAGTGCTAAGATTCTTACTAAACTAAAAGAGGATGCTGAAGCATACATTGGTTCAACTGTAAGTGATGCTGTTATTACAGTTCCTGCTTACTTTAATGATGCTCAAAGAAAAGCAACTAAAGATGCGGGTACTATTGCTGGTCTTAATGTATTAAGAATTATTAATGAGCCAACGGCTTCTGCACTTGCTTATGGTCTTGATTCTAAAACTGAAGAGAATGTACTTGTTTATGACCTTGGTGGTGGAACATTTGATGTTACTACACTAGAAATTTCTGATGGTACTTTTGAAGTTTTATCAACTGATGGTAATGCTTTCTTAGGTGGTGATGATTTTGATAATAAAATTGTTGACTTCTTAAATGATGAGTTCAAAAACTCTCACGGAATCGAACTTAAAAATGACAAAATGGCTCTTCAAAGACTTAAAGATTCAGCTGAAAATGCTAAAAAAGAGTTAAGTTCAGCAACTGAAACTGAAATTAACTTACCATTTATTACTATGACAGAAGCTGGACCACAACACTTAGTTGTAAAACTTACTCGTGCTAAATTTGAAGCTATGATTTCTGATTTAATTGATGAAACTATCTCTCATATTAAAGTTGCTATGGATGAGTCTGACTTAGATGCTAATGAAATCAAAGAGATTATCATGGTTGGTGGTTCAACTCGTGTTCCTGCTGCTCAAGAAGCTGTTTCTAAATACTTCGGTGGAAAAGATCTTAACAAAGGTGTAAACCCTGATGAAGTTGTTGCTGCTGGTGCTGCTATTCAAGGTGGTGTTTTAAGAGGAGATGTTAAAGATGTTCTTCTTTTAGATGTTACTCCACTTTCACTTGGAATTGAAACTCTTGGTGGTGTTATGACTAAGATTATTGAAAAAGGTACAACTATACCTGTTAAAAAATCTCAAGTTTTCTCAACTGCTGAAGACAATCAACCAGCTGTAAGTATCAGTGTTGGTCAAGGT
>Ga0256824_10000410_pt1 | contig 16406 bp, 17 predicted proteins | sample CV67metaG_FD_191570 | JGI IMG/M metagenome (GOLD analysis project Ga0256824, IMG submission 191570) | Hydrothermal vent microbial communities from East Pacific Rise, Pacific Ocean - CV67 | ecosystem: Environmental > Aquatic > Marine > Hydrothermal vents | place: Pacific Ocean: East Pacific Rise...
AATAGACGAACAAATAACCACTCATCTAAAAATAAAATTATTGAAAAAGATGGTATTAAAATGGTTAAAAGAAAACTCTTAACCTCTTATATTTCTAGCCCTGATAAGATATGGAAAGATATTGGTATTAGTGAAAATAAACAGAATGGAAAACTTCATGGATTTAAAATCAATTATGTTCGACGAAATAGTGATTTTGAGAAACTTGGATTACAACGTGGAGATTTATTAATGGCGATCAATGCAGAAAAACTTGATAATATTGGAGCTGTTATGAATTTGTATAAAAATATAAATAATATAGAAAATTTAACATTAACCGTTGAAAGAGATGGTAAAAGTGAGGATATAGAGTATGAAATTCAATAAATTAGCACTAGGATTGGTCTTACTATTAAGTCTAGAAGCTCATGCAAAAAAAGTTGATGTAAACTTTAAGAACTTAAATATTAGCGATTTTATTAAGATGGTTGGTAAAATTACAGGTAAAAATATTTTAGTTGATGGAGAGATTAAAGGCAAAATAAACTTTGTCTCTAATAAACCAATTGAAGAGTCAGAACTGATTCCTTTAGCTAATGCTATTTTAGAAACAAAAAAGATGACACTGGTCAAAAAAGGTAGCTACTATCAAGTACTCAAAAGCAATACCGCCGCAGGAGAAGGTCTTCCTGTAAGCTCGAATATTACGAGTGGTGGAACGATGAATACAGTTATTTTCGAATTGGCAAATGTTAATGCCGCGGTTATTCGTACTAAGATTAAACCACTACTACATAAAAGTGCAAAGATTATCTCATTTAAAAAAAATAACCTTCTAGCGATTACAGCCTATCCACATACCCTAAAATCAATCAAAGCACTAATCGATAAAATTGAAAATAAACAATCAAAACAGAGCAAAATCATTCACCTAGAAAACGCTCGTGTTAAAGATATTTTTTCCAATATTCAAAATATGGCAAAAGCTCTCTTCCCTCAAGATATTATCTCTGAAAAAACAACTGTTATGCAAGATATAAGCGCCAATGCCATTATTTTGGTTGGGAAAAAAGCCAATATTCGACAACTAGAACATTATATTCGACAACTAGATCTCAAAGGTACAGGAGATATTCAAAAGATGCATGTTATTCCTTTAGAAAACTCTAATGTTGAAGACATGGAAAAGATTTTGAGTAAAATTGTACCTCAAATGACAGGAACATTGGGTGCAGGAGGTGGCGCACCTCTTGGAAAAGGTGGAAAGCCTGTACCAAAAGCGGTTATCGCCTCAGACCTAGAACGAAATGCACTTATTGTTTTGGCTTCTGTAGAGCAGTATCAGAATATCTTAGACACTGTTAAACAACTTGATGTTGAGAAATCACAGGTCTATATTCAAGCAAAAATTGTAGAGGTTAATACCAACTTAGCCGAAAATATTGGATTAAAATATGGATTTAATGGTGGTTCCATTACCTCCAATGGTCTCTTCTCTTTGGCAGGAAATGCAGGAGCAGCACCATTGGCACTCTCATCTTCTCTTTTAGGCTTCCTAAACAATACAACCACACAGTTTGACAACAACGGTAATGCTTACACTTCTAACGCTCGAGCTTTTGAGTTTGGAAAGGTTTCAGAAGTTTTTGCATTGGGTGCGCAACTTGATCTTCTTAAACAAAATGGTGCTGCACAAATTTTGTCTAAACCTTCTGTCTTGTCGACTAATAATAAAGAATCAAGTATCTATGTCGGACGAACACAATCGATTTTAACCCAAGCACAACAGAGTACACAAGGTGCATCGAGTGTGATCAACAACTACTCTCGTGAAGATATTGGTATTACATTAAAAGTAAAACCAAGACTCTCAGCAAACAATAAAGTTTCATTGGAGATTGAGACCACCATCGAAGATATTTTACCAGGTTCAGGAACATCGGCAGACAGACCAACAACCACCAAACGCTCTGTAAAAACCAATGCGATTGTTAACCATGCCGAGACCATTATCTTGGGTGGATTAATTAAGAGTGCAGATGGTAAATCTATTACAAAAATCCCGCTTCTTGGAGATATTCCAATTATTGGTCGACTCTTTACCTCCAAAGGTGACTCTGGATCCAAAGTGAACGTGGTCATCTATATTACCCCATATATTATCAAAAAAAGTTCAGATCTAAGCGGTCTACGTCGTCACCTTGATGAGCTAGAATCGATACAGCAACAGTACAATAAAATTGTATTTGAAGAGCTAGAAAGCAGGGTTCAAGACTCATCAAAACGTAGTCATACAACCTTCTACAGTTCATCTTCATCAGAGGTATCATTTGACGATGATGTTGAATCTATGCCAAGCTACACACCATCAGCAAAACCGATTACAACCAATCAAACAGTAGATCGTTATAGCCCAGTTATCGAATCAACCAATCAATACCAAACCGATAGTTATAACGATAATAATTATGTTCCAGAGAATGATTATGTACGAAGTGACTCTATCATGGAACGCCTTAAACAGAAAAATACCATCGATTTAAGTCAGCTCAATACAGGTATTGAGTACAACGAAGGAACAACATTCTCTGATGTTCAGGGGGAGTAAAATGATAAAATTACCTTTTTTAGAAAATGTAGACCTAGAGCCTATTTGGAGTGAAGGGATTGATAATAAATTGGCAATGAAGCACCATCTTCTTTTTGCCAATCTCAATCAAGGTACTTCTGCAATTGTTCAAAATAAACATCTTCCGATGGCACTCAATTACCTCTCTAAGCTTGATATAGAACCCCCTATTGTTGAGATTGATGAGGGGAGTTTTGAGAGACTATATCAAAAATTTCAGGAGATACAAACAGGTTCTGATTTTGAAAATGTTGATACCTCTTCAGATGATGTTATTGAAGTTGAATCGGATCTTCTTGATTTTATTAGAAATTCTCAAGACCTTCTCTCAAATGAAGAGTCTGCACCTGTGGTTAAACTGGTCAATTCGCTCTTCTTCCAAGCAATTAAAAAAGGTGCTTCTGATATTCATATCGAAACCCTAGAGAAAAAAGGAGAGGTTCGACTAAGAGTCAATGGTGCATTAAAAAAACATCTTGATATTGATAAAAATATTACAGCTTTGGTCATCTCAAGGATCAAAGTTATCTCAAACCTCGATATTTCTGAAAAAAGAATCCCGCAAGATGGACGTACCCAAGTAAGTATCTCTGGAAATTCTTTAGATATTAGGGTCTCTGTCTTGCCTACCTACCATGGTGAGCGGGTTGTTATGAGACTTTTAATGACCAGTGAGAGTATTCCTACGCTAAAAACACTAGGATTTACTGATGACATCACCAAAGATTTAAACAGACTATTGACCCATCCTCACGGTATGATTTTGGTTACAGGACCAACAGGTTCGGGTAAATCAACAACCCTTCATGCATGTCTACAACACATTGCCACACCCGATAAAAACATCATTACAGTTGAGGATCCTGTGGAATATAATGCTGAAAATGTCAATCAGATTCAAGTCAATAGTAAAGTGGGACTTACCTTTGCCGCGGGTCTGCGTTCGATACTACGACAAGATCCTGACATTATTATGGTCGGAGAGATTCGAGATGCAGAGACAGCAGATATTTCACTCCGTTCTGCACTAACAGGTCACTTAATGCTCTCTACTTTGCATACCAACGATTCCACCTCTGCCATCTCACGACTCATCGATATGGGAATTGAAGATTTTCTACTCACCTCCACCCTATTGGGTGTATTGGCACAACGTCTTACCCGAAAACTTTGTGAAGATTGTAAAAAACCTATCGCATTAGCACCAACTATTCTAACAGAACTCTCTCTCCCTTATGGAACTTATTTCAAAGCGACAGGATGTACTGAATGTGACTTTACAGGCTATAAAGGACGACAAGCAGTTGGAGAACTGTTTATCATGAATGATCATGTCAAAGAGATGATGAAAGATGGATTCAACGACCATCAAATTAGAATCGAAATGAAAAAACTTGGGATGAGAACAATTGCAGACAAACTTAGAGATATGCTTATTGATGGAGAGACCTCTTATGAAGAGGCTGTTCGTATTGGGATTATGGAAGATTAAAGATTAAAATTATGAAAACTAAAAAGCTCGCTTTTACGCTGGTAGAGGTTCTTATCTCTATCACCCTCCTATCGTTGGTACTTATGGCACTCTATAAAAGTGCTGATATTCTAAGAAACTCAAACCTGCATCTTTTTCGATACTTAGAGAAGTCAACCAACACGTTAAAGGGAACAAAAACACTCTATATGGATTTAATCCATGCCGATGAGAATGTTACAATTAATAGCGATAAAAAATTTCACAGATTAACCATTAACCATACAACACACTCAATCTATGGATTGTCAAATGTAAAAGTTGTCTGGCTTGTCTATAAAGAGGAGAATACACTTCTTCGTATTGAAGGTGAAAACTACAAATTACCTCTCAAGAGTGAAACACGTGTTGAGGTTGATGTTATTGCCAAAAATATAGAGCTTTTTAAAGTATATAAAAGCAAGAAAAAGACAAAAATACTGGTAATTGTTAAGATAAAAGGTCAAGAACCTCAAACTTTTATGACCCAAAATCTTCCTGTAACAGCCGTGAAAAAAGATCCTAAAAATCTTAAAGGTGCTAGAGGAATAAACTAGGAGATTCATAAAAGATCCCCTACTCATACCATTTCTGCCAACCTTCATTGTAATATTGAATAAGTCTATGGGTACTAAGTCTATTACTCTGAACCGAAATTTCACTTATATCTTTGGGAAAAGTTGTCATGGTACGCATCACTTCTGAGTTGAGATATTTTAGACTTTTTAAAGGATTTTGAGTTCTAAAGTCAATGGGAAAGTGTGAAGCCACCACAAAACCCCACTCTCCAAAACTTGGAATATAGGTATGATATGGCTGAGTATAGAGTCCTGTACTCTGAAGAGTTTTTTTGATTGACCAGAACGCTTTATGAGAAAAAAGTGGAGAGCTTGCCTGAGTTACCATTACACCCGATCTACTCATCTGTCTGTTAAGCAATTTATAGAAAGTTTCACTATAGAGTCGGCTCAATGAAATATTGTTCGGATCTGGTAGATCTAAGATAATAACATCATAGAGTTTTGTTGCATTTTCAATAAACTTCCAAGCATCTTGATTGACAACATTAACCTTTCGATTATTATATGCGTTGCTGTTCAATTGACTTAAAATTGGATTCTCTTTAAAAAGTTTGGTAATAGCAGGATCCAAGTCAACCAGTGTAACCTGACCCACATCTTCATATTTTAAAACCTCTCTAACAGCCATACCATCGCCTCCACCAATAATCAAAATATGGCTATGATTTTTGGCACTCATCATGGCAGGATGCACCAAAGATTCATGATAACGATGCTCATCGATAGTGTCAAACTGTATAGAACCATTGATATAGAACTGAACTCTACCTCGGTTAGCTGTGACAATAATTTTCTGATAGGCAGTTTGAGCTGAGTAGATGATCTGATTTTTATAGAGCCTATTTTCAATCATAGTAGTAAGTCCACTTGAGTACCAAAACCCCAGAAACAACACTATAAAAACAGTAAAAATATAGAAAAGATAGCGTCTTTCCAACAGCTCTTTAAAAATATACCACGCCATCGATCCCACAAAAAGATTGATCATTCCAAAGAGAAATGAAGTTTGCATTAACCCCAATTTAGGAACAAGAACCAAAGGGAAAAGCAGTGATGCAAATAATGCACCAATATAATCAACGGTAAAGACATTAGAGATATTGGTTTTTAGAGAAAAACTCTCTTTTAAAATTCTAATAATAAGTGGAATCTCAACACCCAACATCGTACCCAAAGAGATTGTCACAAGATACAAAAAGGCAGAGTAGTTTTCAATATAGGCAAATGCAAAAAAAAGAATAAAAGCAGAGAAGCCCCCTGTCAAAGCGATGGTAAGTTGCAGTCGAACAAATACTTTTTCTAAATTTTTCTCAATAAAACGTGAGAGCCATGCTCCAATACCCATGGACGACATAAAGAGTCCAATAACCAATGAAAAGTGAAAAATAGAGTCACCCAAAAGATAAGAAGAGAGGGTTCCCTCTAAAAGCTCATAGATTAGCCCACTAATTGCAATAAGAAATGTTCCAAAAAGAAGGGCTACCTCTTTGGTTCTGGTCTGAATAACTGACATTATCTAATAGCAGATGAGATAATCATACCCAAAGAGATAATAATAGCACCCAAGACAATCGCTAAAGCAGTGTTGTTCTCTTCGGTAATTTTTTTATTAACCGAATATTTTGTAACCACTTCAATAATCGTTAATACCAAAAAAAAGACCGCAATCCCCACACCCGCATATATCAGTGCCGAAAAGACACCATTTAACTCCAAGTTTTCCATATTTTTCCTTTTTAATATATCTATTTTCCATAACCATAACTGCTAGAGTTATAACTAGAATTTCTTCCTGAACGAGAAGAGTTCGCACGAATACTCTCTTTCTCCAACACCACAATCCGCTCTTGACCCACACCATAATAGGTCAGATAACTCACACCCGAACCCACTATAAAGAAAAAAAGTATAATAAACTTTGCCATAATCTCTCCTTCTTATATCTCATAAATGGTGATAAATAGTATCAAAATTAAGAAAACAACCATAAAAATATTATGACTCAGAGAATTATAGATCCACAAAGGTAGCCTCTTCTCTTCAAGATTAAAAATTGTCCGCTCCTCTTGTAATTTTTGTTGATGCTTAGCATAAAAGATGGCATAGAGAATAACAGCAACAAAAGAGTAGGTAAAAAAAAGTATTAAATAATTTGGAAAGCTCGCTTTCTGTTGAATTGTTATATCAAGCCTTGAACTCAATTTAGAGTCAACCGCACTGGTCACAAACCGATAATCACCCAATACTTTTAAGTGGAGATAGATGGCAATACTCTTTGCTTTTCTATTCCATCTTGAAAATTTATGATCTATCTTTTGAGTTTTTGCATCAAAATGATACGCATCTACACCATTAAAAGAGAAGATTAGGCTCTTTTCCCGATAGAGTTTGATATTAAAATTTTTCAATGATTTACTTCTTCTTGATTTTAATACAATTTTTGTCAAATATTGATTGTTTGTGAGTTTAAATTTTTGAGTAACAACCTTGCTATTGGTTATTGTAAAACTAGAGATAAGCTCTCCTTTACCATCAAATGAAAATGCCATAAAAAGAAAAATTGTAATTGCCATAAACCAGATAGAAACCTTTGAGATGCTCTTTAAAATGGGTTTATTAAAAGGTACTAAGGGGTTAAATGTTGTTGATGAAACTTGATCTTTTTCTTCAACATTAAAAGCACGATAAACCGATGGAGCATCTAGATATTCACTTCTGTAATACTCTATCTCATTTTTTGATTTTTCAACACTTAAACCAAAAGGAGGTGCGATAAGATCTATAAAAAAATACTTATCTCCTTTTTTAGCAATCCATGTCAACTCACCCTCAACATAAAGAACTCTGGCAGAGTAACGACTAAACGGTTGAAATGTTACCCCATCGACTACAACTTCTGAGAGCATCGGGATCTCATTCCACTCTTGGTTTGGAAAAGTTCGGTTTCGACGAGAATAACTTAGATGACCCTCTTCATAAGTAAGCCATCCATATCCATAGAGTGGTGAAAAAAGTAGAAAATCACTCCATTCCAAAAAAGGAATATCACTCTCTTTATAGGTGATTCTACCAATAATTGTATACTCAATACCCTCTAAAATCCCCTTCATTCCAATTTTAAAAGGAAGTTTATGCTTATCTTGGTGATTTTTAAAATGAGAAAGAACTTTATAGTTATCGTTAAGATCAATAAGCGATTTACAATAAGAACAGGTTACCGTCTGAATCCGTCCGCCCCCTAGAAGCTTGAGTGGTGCAGAGCAGTGACTACAGTTAATTGTATAAACTTTTCTCATCGATCATGCCTCTTAATTCTCAAAGGATCAATCCATTTTCCCAAAAAAGTCTCATACTTTTTTCCTGTCACTTCGACTGTGACCAATTTACCTCTATCCAGAGAGAGATGCAGATAGAAATGAGAAGCACCCATGGTTACATTTTCGGGAAGTTCACCCTCAAACCCCACAAGCGTTCCTGTCCCACGTTCAGAGACAAAATACTCTCCATATTTTTTACCGACTTTGGCAAAAAGAGGATTACTAAAAGGCAATTTCATGCTAATTTTCTGCTGTAATACAAAATCCCCCTCATCAATACTTAACCAAAATTCTTGATTTTTATCATCTTTCAAAAACCACTCTTCCCAAAAACCACGCCCATAGCTATAACGAAGTTTTCCAATCGGAAAATAGTATCTCTTCTCAATAGAAAAAGGTTCATAGAGTTTTAAAAGTGAAGGCTCAGGAGAGAGCATAGATGACTCCCCTATTGTGAGCGTGCCATTGTCTTCTAAAAAAATAGAAGATTTACAAGAGTTACAAGCGATAAGTTTTGTCCATCTAAAATAGATCTCTAACCTATCACCACACTGTGGACAGTTGATTGTTTTGGCGATCTCTTGAGTATACATCCAAGACCTCTACTCTAAAATCTCTTTAACACGCCCCACCTCTCCTGACATTAATCGCACTTTGATCCCGTGTGGATGTTTCGGTGATTTCGTTAAAATATCACGCACAATCCCCCATGTCAGATTACCTGTTCGTTGATCCTCTTTTAAAACAATATTCACCGTTTTACCCGATTTAATATTAACGCGTTTTGTACCATCCATTGAAATCCTTTTTTTATCTAATTGTAACATAATATCAAATGTGAATTTTTCCTACACATAGAATACACAAAATTCAATTATAATTCAAACAAGCCTAACATAGAAGACGATTTAATAGATGCTAGACAGTGTGTGGTGTAGCTTTGTATTGTCAATGAAATCTCCTTGAATTCATTATTCTTCCTCCCTTTTTAACTTCTATGTTAGGACTATTCTACCCTTGTGTATTGATCATCATAATTGAAAAAAGATTAATATAATTCCAAAAACTTTGTAAATTTTCTTGACTTACTTCTGCTTCTAATGGCTGAAGTGCTATCTCAAAACAGACCAACCAATGTAATCGAGCTTCAGCTGTAATGGCAAAGGGAGCATGTCTTCCACGCATTTGTGGTGCGCCGTGCTTTTGGTTGAAATAATCTGTTCCTCCACAAATCTGAATAAAAAAGTCCGCAGAAACTTGACCTGCTTTTCGCATCTCTTCTCTATTTGCAGGTGGAAAAATATGACGAATAGAACTAACATCTAACTCCATATAAAGTCGATCTAACAACTGACGAATCCCCTCTTCTCCAACCTCATCTAAAAAACCTCGATTGGGTTTTTGAACGGCAGGAATATAGTTTGCATTGTATGGAAGAATTGAATAATTCATTGAATACCTTTAGTTTTTAGATATTTATACCACGATAAAATTAAAATTTGATGGCAAATAAGTGCTTATTATGCTATTTTCCGATACAATAGAACAGAATCAAACAAAAGGAAACATAATGTTAACAAAATTTTATCCTCGGAGTTCATTTAAGACGAAATTTACCGTTGTAACAATTTGGAGTATTGCTTTAACAATGATGGTAATGATGGTTAAATTTATTCTCTCTCAAGAGATCAATTATTTAGGGTTGATCTCTTTAGGTATTTTGGGAACTTTTGTGATCTTAGGAATTCTTCTTCGTTGTAAAATTGCACGTTGGTTTACGCTTTTAACCATCTATAGTCTCTTCTTTTTTCCACTGGTCAACTATTTAATGATCGGAGAGATATTTCCCCCAACACTGGCTATTCTCTATATCTTTTTGTTAATAATCAGTATCTACTCTTTAAGTAATAGTCAAGCAATGGAGCTATTTTATATCGACTCCAATCCGACAGAGCATCTTCCCCTGATTCTTTTATCATTAACTATTAATACACTCTATATCTACCAGTTTAATGTGATATAAGCTGATTAAGTTTTTGATACTCATGGATATTTTCTATCCATGAAGGTTTAATTTTTTCAAATCCATATCGTGCACCAATAACCATTCCTGCAACCATTGCACGTTCTAAAACTGCACCTCCCGCCTCAAGATTTACCTCTAAAAGCTTTTCAAAATCGTTATGATAATTTAAAATCAGATAAATCGTTGATGCCAGACCACCCTCTATATTGGATTGAGTACCCAACATTTTCAAAGCAATAGCATCAGGTTTATCTTGAAGAGACAAAGCTTTTTCCACTTCTGACTCTACCCTCTCTCCATAAAACTTGGCACGCTCTTGCAATGTATTTTTCACATCAAGATTATAAACCATTGCCAAGGTCACTTCGGCAATATATTTACTTGTTTCGATAGTCTCTTTTGTCATGTGGGTTAAACAGGTATGAAACTTAATGCTCTCAAGCATCTCATCCATCCCTTTTAATAAAAATAAAATAGGAGCATGTCGTCCAACAACCGATAACTCTTGAACTCCTGAGCCTGCACCCAGATAAGTTCTACCCGACTTAAGATTGGCTAAAGTCGTTTTTGATGCCGTATCAATTTCTGATTCTTGACGCATTTTTTTTTGCCAAATATCACCAAATACAAAAGGATCATAAACCTGACTCTCTCTCATGTACTCAAGTAACCATAAAGTCTGTCGACCATAAAGACTTAACATATTTTTATTGCCATAAAGATCACCCAAAAATGATCCCCAGATAATTCCCATTAATTTATCTCTATTCACTATACTTCTCTGTTATTGATTTTTTGTATTGGATTATATCTAAATATAATGCCCGAAATAGTAATAGCTTTTATTTTACTCTAAATAAGGATTAGGCATGATAGAGATCGAAGAAGAATAAAAGCTAAAGATGAGAGCCTTAAAAAAATAAGATTAAGGAAAAAAATACGATTGTGACTCTCATGCCAAAATTATAACCTATAGCCGTGGTGAAATTGTGTAGTTATGTCTAGTTTTTGTAAAAATTTAAAATAATATTATTTTTTAATTTAAATATAATATTATTTGTGAGTTTAAAATTAAGGAAAAGATTAAAAAATAGCTTTCATTGTAACTTTCTGTAGTTGTTTGGGAAAATATAAATATAAAATAAAAGCTATGTTATGAGAGCCTCACGAAAATAAGATTAAGGGAAAAAGTACGGCTTTGACTCTCATAAACAGATTATAGCTCTAATATGTGTCGTAATTGTGTAGAATAGAGAAAAATAAATAAATTTTTTAAATATATTTATAAAATAATTTTATATTAAGTTTAATCACGTTGATAAGAATTTAATATTATTAATTTTGAATATTTAGCTTTAAATGATGACTACCTATTTCGAGTTCTTTAACAAGAAATGAATGCTTTAATGCTGTAAGTTTAACTGTATTCTGATCAAAAAACTCCATCTTAAAATCAGAATCATAGCGAACATTATGAAGCAGATCTTTGGCTGTTTTGGGTGGAAAATAAAATAAATTGGCTTCATTTACTCGAATATTAATCGTCTGATATTCATCTTCTATTTTATGTAAGGGAATTTTTGGATTTCGTGTCTTAAATGACCACTCTTTTTCAATAAAATCCCGATCAACAACCGCCAAAAACTTAACCTGATACTCTTGATTCCACTCTAATCTTTCTAGAGGTAAAAGAGCAAAAGAGAAACGATTTAAACGTCTATTTGGATCCGTTTTGTAGTCATAAACAATACTATTTAAGCCTATTTCACTCTCTTTTTTAAAAAGTTTAAACTTCAAGAGCTTAATATTTTTAAAAAAAGCCTGATTAAATGAAATGGTGACAGGAAAACCACTAACATCATAATTGGGTAGAGGGTCAGGTAATTCATTAAAAAATACAGGAGGAACATCCCTCTGTTGATCAAAAGGATAGGTGATCATTTTATTACTTAACGCCTTATGGTGATCAAGTGCTTCATTTAATATCTTTTTTGAAGGATTAGTGTTCTTTTTGTAGAGTAAGTTTAGCATCGAAGAGCCTATAGTATAGACATAGGAAGTCTGGGTAGGATAACGCTGATTTTGTTGAATAGCAATACCAATCTCATCGCCTTGAAAGTCAAGAAAAGCGAAGCGGTGATAAATGGCAGCAAAAAGTCCATCAATAGACTCTTTATAGTTACGGTTATTTGACGATACATTTTCAATAACCAAACTTGTATTGTAGCCCTCTTTTCGAACACGGTCTGAAGCAAATTTTCCCGTAAAACCACTTCTATTCTGATCTTCATAGTGACCATAAGTGTGGTTCTTAATAAGATAATTCACATGATGTCTAGAGGCTCTTTTTAAAATATCATTGGAGTTGAAGGGAATAAGCCCTGCACCTTGACGCAGTTCGTTGAGATAAGTTAATGCTTTTTTTTCTTCTTTTATCGGATTAATAAATATATTTTGATAATTCTTTTGGAGTTTTACAAGGGGTTGAGCAGAGAGAAAGTATAGAAACACTACAAGGAGTGTAATCACTCCTAATAGGATAGTTTGTAGATTATTTTTAATCATATTTTTTCTCCCTCTGTCGTATTATTTTGCCCAAAATCATTATATCATAAAAAAAAATAAAAAACAACATTTATAAAAATTTTATTATTTTGTTCTATTTATTTTAAATACTATATATAAATTGACATATTTTAATATTTATTATATACTTTGTTAAATTATTAAACTAGGAATGATTATGAAAGTATCCCTATCAACAAAAGAGAAAACAAAAATAAAAATTATAGAGTCTGCTGTAGAGTTAATGACTATAAAAGGTTATAAAAATGCTTCACTTAGAGAAATTGCCAAAGAAGCGGGAGTATCAAACCCCACAATCTATAATTACTTTCCAACAAAAGAGAAGATTTTATATGCCTATATAGAGCAAAAATTGATTGAGACAAAAGCTGTTCTCCAAAACATAGAGGATTTTCATACCTATACTTTGAGGGAACAACTTCAATCTCTCATCGAAACACAACTGGAATTTTATCTTGAAGATAGAGAGTTTGTAACCCAAATTATGGAGATGGCATTCACTCCATCGATGGGAACAATGGAGTTAATTTATGATGCAAAAGAGCAGTTTACCCAGATGGTTTCAGAGATATTAGAGATAGCCATAGAGGCTCAAGAGATTGAAGATCCACCTTTTAAAGAGTATATGCCTCAACTCTTTTGGGACTATAATGTGACAGTCGTTGCCTATTGGATAAAAGATGACTCTGAAATGTTTGAAAATACCACAGAGTTTATAGACAACTCCATGGGAGTGATAGAAGCACTACTTAACTCGAACGTTTTACAAAAAGCAAACGATTTTGGAATGTTTATGTTTAAAAGACATATTTTAAGCTCATTAGAGAAATTTTCGACTAAAAAAGGTGGGTTTTCAAAGATAAAACGAAAGATGGGGGAGGTTTTTAATGCAAAATGAGATACCAACAACAAAAATATCACGAGGAAAAGTAGTGGGTAAAGCGATGCTAAAAATAGGTATAGCACAATCAAAAGGGATTATGAAACGTGCTTTTATGAGTAAAGAAAAAAAGGAATCTTCTCAAAATGAGACCCATGCCCAGATTGCTAAGGTAATTATTGACTCACTGGGAACCCTAAAAGGCGTATCAGTTAAGATTGCACAACAAGTCGCATTGGGATTACCCTTTTTACCCAAAGAGTATCTTGACGAGATCTCTAAATCTTTTAATGCCATTCCACCCATAAATAAAGCACTCATTCGAAAAATTTTAAAACAAGAGTTGGGTGCATATCCCAATGATATTTTTGAACGCTTTGAAGGCGATCCTTTTGGGTCTGCCAGTTTAGGGCAAGTTCATCTCGCCTATCAAGATGGTGAAAAATGGGCAGTAAAAGTTCAATATCCTGCCATTGCAAAAAGTATCAAGAGTGACTTGGAGATTTTGAAGTTTGCACTTACCCGATTTGCAAAAGGAAAAAACATTGATCACCTAATGAAAGAGATTGAAGATCGACTCTATGAAGAGGTTGACTATTATATCGAAGCGAAAAATAGTCAACATTTTTTAAAAAATCTACAGCATGATTTAATTGTTATCCCTACTGTCAATGAAAAATTTTCAACAAAAATGGTTATCACGACTTCATTTCTGGAAGGAAAAGGATTTAAAGAGTTTTTAATAGCCAACCCTTCCCAAGAAGAGCGAAATCACTACGCACAACTCATATTTGATAGCTTTTTTATTGGACTCTATCACTTACAGATGATTCACGCTGACCCCAATCCAGGAAATTTTATTTTTATGAAGAATAAGAAGCTTGGATTGATAGATTTTGGATGTGTAAAACGGGTTGATGACAACTTTTTGACCGCATTTTCTAAACTTCACATCTCACTCATGGACAATCTACCTGACCAAGAGATTACCCAGCAGTATGCCGACCTAAAAATGATCGATAGTGACACTCCAGAGAAGATGTTAGAGTTTTACCAAGAAGTGATTAAACCGCTTGATCGCATCTATATCGATATTTTCAGAGATGATTCTTATGATTTTAAAGAGAACAATGACTTCTCTGAACGGGGATTTAAAACAATTATGGAAGTTCAAAAAAAGAGTATCACTGCCGTCCATAATATGAACGAAGAGTTTATCTTTGTCGATCGAACACTTTTGGGTTATTATGCCATGTTTGAGCAGATGGAAGCAACAATAGAGACCACATTTGCACAGCGTCTCTTTAGATATTAGACAAGAGAAGAATAAGAATGAGATCTCTTAATTTTAGAATCCTATTGCCATTGGGATTTTTTCTTTTTATTTTGATAATTATCTACCTTGCAGATACTGCGGATCATAACTTTGCATTTAGATTGATTGGTCATATTCCCTATGGAGACAAAGTTATGCATGCACTCCTTTATGGTGTCATGGCACTTCTTTTGAACTATGGATTAAATTTCAAAAGCTATCAATATATTTTCAATCTTCAACTCGGAGCAATAGTAGTTCTTATCTTTGCCACAATAGAAGAGATAACCCAATATTGGCTTCCCAGTCGCACCTTTGACCTTATTGATCTTTTAGCAGATTGTATCGGTGTTATTTTATTTTCGTTTATTGTCAGAAAAAGATATAATAATATAGATTAAAAAAAGGATAAAAAAGATGGGAACACAATTTTTACTTTCGCTTATTAGCGGAGCAGTTGCAGGAGCTGGAATTCTGTTAATTTTGGGGAAATATACCTATAAATGGTACAAAAAAGAGCCAATTAGCATTGGTGGAGAAGTTGTAGCCATTACCTCTATTTTGCTCCTAACAGGAGCAATTTCAGCATATAAATTGGCTGAATCATCATATTATTTAGCAGAGGATGGTGTAAAGTCAGCACTACATACAGGGCAACAGGTGATTGAAAAAACACTCAAATGGGGAACTATTACAGTTCTAGAAGGTGTTGGGCAACCCTATCATGATTATCAAAAAAAATGGGAAGAGGATCGTGATAAACCGATGCAAGCGATAGCATTAAAACTGGTTTCAAGTAGCCAAAAGATCTCTGGAGATCATAAAAAAGTTCATCTCACACTTGATATTACAAACCGAGGAACCACAGCTCTTGATCTGAATAAACTTTTTAGTGATGAGCTAATTATTCTCACCGATAAAAATAACCATGCCTACTCATTAAAAGAGTTAAACTACCAAGAGTCAATCCTTGAAGCGGGTAAGCATACAGAACGAGAAATAGAAATTATTCTGGCAAAAGAGATCGAACTACATCAACTCTCTAGCCCAACCAAACAGCTATTACTTCTAAAATAGAGGGGAGATATGAAAAGCCCTGCTTTTATTATGAGCCGTGAAAGCGTTAAAAAAAATTTACAAACAATCAATAATATCGAGCAGAGAAGTGATGTAAAAATTTTACATACACTCAAAAGCTTTAACCAATCTTTAGTTTTACCAACTATTGCTTCTAAACTTTCAGGCATGAGCGTAGGAAATCGAACCGAACTAAGGATGGCAAAAGAGGCAAAAGCAGAGAATATTCATCTCTATGCCCCCGCCTATAAAGAGGAAGCATTAAAAGAGATTATCGACCAAGTCACAACCATCTCTTTTAATTCACTTAACCAGTGGTATCGATTTAAATCCTTAAGCCAATCGACCTCTATGGGCTTAAGAATCAATCCAAAACTCTATCTTCCCATTCCATATCACTGTAATCCCAATGAGTATAACTCTCGATTGGGTCAAAATTATGAGACGTTTATAGAGGAGTTTAATCGTAATCCTATCGGATTTAAAACGCTTGAAGGTCTGCA
>Ga0256824_10000411_pt1 | contig 16405 bp, 13 predicted proteins | sample CV67metaG_FD_191570 | JGI IMG/M metagenome (GOLD analysis project Ga0256824, IMG submission 191570) | Hydrothermal vent microbial communities from East Pacific Rise, Pacific Ocean - CV67 | ecosystem: Environmental > Aquatic > Marine > Hydrothermal vents | place: Pacific Ocean: East Pacific Rise...
CTTTTGTAAATACTTCACTTGTCAAATCCTCATTATTTAATATTTCATTCCTCAAAATATCTGTTGAATTTTCAATTATATATATCATCATATCGTCATCAAATCTGTCTTTGTTATTAACATATATATTCTTTTTTTCAAATTCAACAGAATTTATAAATATTTTTTTAATATCTAAACCTAAACCATATATTTCTTGATGTAATTTAATTGTATAAAATAATTTTTGATTACCATTTGCAATAATTTTTCGCAATAATTTTTTATTCAATTTATAATTTCTAATAAAAATAATTTTTTCTTCTTCATTTAACTCATCCCATTTATTTTCTAAAATATTTTTATCTATTTTATTATACAAAATTGCTACCTCTAATTCACCTTCTTCAAATAAATTAAAATTGTCACCTATAAAAGATTTCATATCTTGATTAACAATAATTTCTAATCTTTTTTTAGGATTTAAGTCTTTCCATATTTCTGATATTTGATTTCTATTTATATTTTGATGTAAATACATTTTACTTTTTAAATATTCATCATCACTATCTAAAATATCTGTAATTATGTCATCTGTAACTTTTTGATTTTCTATAATAAATAATTTCTTTTCATCAGATAAGTTATTATAAACAATTTTTATAAAATTTTTAGGTATTATTTGCCCCCTTATAAAATCAACAAATTTGTTATTATCTCCACTTTTAGAAAGATTTAAAAAGATTTCTTTAATAAGATTTTCACCTATATCTTCTTTAGAATATATTGTTTTTTTTTCATTTTCAGTCAAATCATTCCATATATATTCTATTAATTTTATTGATTTTTTCATATCTTTTACTTCATTAATAAATTCTCTATTGCTTTTACTTTCTTTTTTCCATATCTTAATAATAAAATCATTAGATAATTTACCTGATTCTAATAACTTTAACTTTGTTAATCTATCCAATTTATTCCAAATCAATATATGAAGTGATTTTTTTATATTTTGTCTAACTGGTTCATTATCATTTATTTTTTCTATTAATGATTTTAATATACTCATATCATTATTTGAAATATCTATTATTTTTTTATCATCTTGAATAGTAAATTCACTAGGATATTTTAAAAAATAATCAAGATCCATAAAATCTTTGTTTTTCTCATTAATTGATATTCTAATTTTTTCTACAGATGTTTTATAGATTAATGATTTATTAATTTTTTTCAATATAACCTCTATTTAAATATAATTGTTTTACTTATTATATTTAAATTTTAATATTTTTAACCTTTAATATTTAAAATTGGAGTTATATGATCTATAACTTCAACCAAATCTTTTTGTAAATCCATAACTTCAAATATATTTTTATAAGCTCTTGGACTTTCATCCAATGTACTTTTACCATGATTTGTAACTATACCTTCCATATCTTCATTGAATTCTTTGTAATTCAACAACTCTTTAGCTTTCATACGTGATAATATTCTACCAGCACCATGTGAACTTGAATTCATAGAATCTTTATCCCCTTTACCTTTTACAATAAATGAACCATCCTTCATATTACCTGGAATAACTCCATACATACCATCTTCAGCATGAGTAGCACCTTTACGATGTATAACTTCATCACCTTTCACTTCAGCATGATTATGATTACGATTTATAAACATTAACTCTTTTGGAGAACCCATTAATTCCACCACTTCACCAATCATTCTTTTTCTATTTTCAACAGCAAAATCCAAAGCTACATTTAAATCTTTCAAATAATCTTTCCCTCTTCTAGAATTTATATCTAACGAGTGATGTCCTTCAATCTTAGCATTTAACCTTGCTCTTACTCTACGATATACAAATTCATCCATTATAGTTTTAAATTTTTCAGGATTTCTATGTTCCCAATCATTATTTCTTTTAAACTCATCAATGTATCTTTGTTCATCAGTATTATCAATTGCTGCTTCTTTCATATAGTGTTCAGCTATTTTATAACCAAACCCTCTTGAACCTGAATGTACTACAATCCATACTTTACCATCTCTACCAGTACCTACTTCGATGAAATGATTACCAGAACCAAGTGTACCTAGCTGGTATGTACCTGAAGATTCAAATGATTCTTTAGCTATTTTTGTATGATTACCAGATAAAGTATATTTTTGAGTTTTTTTATGTTTTTTAGCACCAATTGGAACTTTTTGAACAATATTTCTTTTTAATGCATTTAAATCTAGTTCATCTTTTGTTATATTTAATTTAACAGCACACAATCCACAACCAATATCATAGCCAACGTAACCAGGAAATACTCTACCCTTAGATTTTATAACAGCACCTATTGGTAGAGTATAACCTTTATGAGCATCTGGCATTAAAGCACCTTGAATATTACAATCTAAAGCCATAGCTTCAGTAAATTGAGTAATTGCTCCTTGATCTAAAACTTCAGCATATACTTTTGTATTTTTTATTCCTAATTCCATTTTTTATCCTTTTTTATAATTATTTATTTGTTTATATAATTATACCATGTAAATATAATTATATCCTTAATCTATTAATAATTATAATTTATTAAATTGTCACATAATGTCAATTTTTATTTTCGTTATATTTTTAATAAAAAATGGTAATTAACACTTCTTCGACAAAAATAATATTCAAAGATAATAAATTTATTTTTATTTTTTATTTGATCCTTTGAATATATCAACTTTAGTTTTAACTTTATTAGTATTCCAATTATTCAATGGTTGATTAAATGATTTTGCATCATAAAACATAAAACTCATATTAGTTACGTTACTCACATCCCACCTATTTAATGGTTGATTAAATTTTTTAGTATTAGCAAACATATTACCCATATTTGTTACCTTACTAACATTCCAATTATTCAATGGTTGATTAAATTTTACAGCACCACTAAACATCCCACTCATATCAATTACCTTACTAACATTCCAATTATTCAATGGTTGATTAAATTTTTTAGCACCAGCAAACATATTACCCATATCAATTACCTTACTAACATTCCAATTATTCAATGGTTGATTAAATGATGCTTTATTAAAGGATGATGTTGCAAACATCAGACTCATATTTGTTACCTTACTAACATTCCATTTATTCAATGGTTGATTAAATGATTTAGAGTCATTAAACAAACTCCCCATATTAGTCACATTACTTACATCCCAATTATTCAATGCTTGGTTAAATTTTCCAGCACTAAACATCCCTTTCATATTAGTTACGTTACTTACATCCCAATTATTCAATGCTTGGTTGAATGATGATAAAAAAAACATATTACCCATATTAGTTACATTACTTACATCCCACCTATTTAATGGTTGATTAAAATCCCAAGTTCCAATAAACATATCACCCATATTAGTTACGTTACTTACATCCCAATTATTTAATGGTTGATTAAATTTTTCACAAGAACTAAACATCCCACTCATATTAGCTACATTACTTACATTCCATTTATTTAATGGTTGATTAAATTTTCCAGAATAACTAAACACCCCACTCATATTAGTTACATTACTTACATCCCAATTATTCAATGGTTGATTAAATTTTTTAGATTCATAAAACATTTTACTCATATTTGTTACGTTACTTACATCCCATTTATTTAATGCTTGATTGAATGAACTAGCACCATAAAACATCCCACTCATATTTGTTACGTTACTTACATCCCAATTATTCAATGATTGATTAAATTTTTTAGATTTATAAAACATCCCACTCATATTAGTTACATTAGAAATATTTGGAATATCTATTGAGTCCGAAAAAGACATATTAATAGCATCTTTGAACATAAACCTCATATTTCTCCATTTAACATCTCCCCATTTTTCCACTGTTAATAATTTACTTTTATTTTTAAATAAAAAACTAGGGTATTCTCCATATATTTTTATTTTGTATATACCTCTTTTTTTATATCTATGTTTCGTATTTGTGTTGTTATTTGAAATATTTTCAACGACTCCATCACCCCAATTTATTGTGTAATTTACTTTATATTTTTTATCAGTCATTGTTTCTAAAATAGCCCCATTACTAATTTTCCAAGTTGTCACAAATGGTTTGAAACTATTTTTAATAAAGTTTTCATTAGCCTTTAAAATATTCAAACTACCAATTGAAAACATCATTATTAAAATTATTATTTTCATATTTTATCCTTTTAGTTTATTATAAAAATTTTTCAATATTTCTATTTATTTTTATTAAGCTTATTTAAAATTTTATAAAATCTTTTCAATAAGCTTAAAAATTTAAGGATTAAAATGGATACAATTACAATTACATTTATATTTCTTTTTATAATTACATTTACTATATTTATATTTACACTTATTTTATATTTTTCTATAAAATCTAACATTTATATATTTAAAAAAAACCCATTAAATAATAATAAAATAGATTTCTTAAATTCTTTCATACCAAATTTTCATAGATTACCAGATCATGAAGTAATTAATTTTCAAAATAAATCAACTTCTCTAATATTTCATATATTGTTGAAGTTAAGATATTCAATATATAATAAAAATAGTCTACATTTACATAATGATGCTTTTGGAGAATTTTATTTGTCAAATAATGATTTACACAAATCTACAAATTTTATTTTTATAAAAATTTATCCTAAAAAAATATCTAATATGTTTGATAAAAATTTCAAGAACAGAGATAATATTATAAAATTAAAAATGATAATTACTTATTTTCATGAGTATAGACATTTATATCAATATAGTCAGAATTTTTTATCAACAACATCAAATATGTTTGTGGAAATAGATGCTCAATCATTTGCAATACAAACAATAATAAAAAATTATGATGAAATATCTAAAGTTTTTGATATAAATTTATCAAAAGAAGAATTCTATAAATGCAAACAATTTAATTTTGATATATACAAATGGTACAAACAAAATTATAAATGAAAAATTAAATATTTACAATTTTTACAAATTCTCTTATCATATATAAAACATAAACACTAAAAAGGATTTACATGTTGTATAAAGTTTTACATTTAAATGATGATTTAAACACTAAAATCACAACTAACAATAACGACAATGATATATTTGAAATTTCAAAAAAAGAGTTTTACAATAAGTCATTATTAGAAGTTGCTTATATTAAAAATGATTATTTATTTACTGAAACTATTGATGAGTTAGAACAATGTTTCAATTTAACCAAAAATAAGGTGAATGGTGAGAAATGGATTGAAGATAAAGAAAATGGAATATCATTAACTGAGTATACTGTAAATAATATTAATTATGTTATTTTATCTGGTGGTTTTAAAAAACTTTCATAAATCATTACTCTTAAGGTTCTTCTTATATTTTTATTGTTATAATTATACAAATAAAACATAGGATTCAACAATGAATAAAGAAAAGAAAGTAACACAAACAAACAAAATCACTTGTTCTGTAGGTGAAACATTAACTTACATCAAAAGAATTATATCTGTTGGTGGATTCAGACAATCAGTTTATTTAGAAGGTCCTTCTGGAATTGGTAAATCAGAAATGGCAGTACAATTAGCTAAAGATTTAGATGCTGAACTAATTGATATTCGATTAGGTAACTTAGATACTATTGCTCTTAATGGTATTGGTATTCCTGACATTGAAACTATGACTGCTTTCTTCACTAGACCTGAATTTTTCCCACCTGAAAAATCTGAAAAAAAATATATTTTACTATTGGACGAATTTAATCATGCTTCTGAAGAAGTATTTGGAGCTGCTTACCAATTAGTTTTAGAAAGAAGAATGGGGACACATACTTTACCTGATAATATTTTTATTATCGCTGCTGGTAATAGTATTGATGATAAAGGAATCGCTTTTAATCTTCCTAGCCCACTTGTTAATAGATTTATGAAATTTAATATCGTTCCTAATTATAAAGATTGGTTAAAGTATGCTGAAAGTATTGATATTGATTGGAGAATTTTATCTTTTATTAAAAATAATACAGATTTACTTCATAATTTCAATCCTAAAAGTGAAGAAGATAATTTCCCTACACCTAGAAATTGGGTAAAATTAAATCCTTATGTTCAAGATGAAGAAACATTAAATGATCAAAAATTCTTAAAAGTAATTATGAACTCAATGTTTGGGCATGGAGTTATGATTCAATTTATGACATTTTTACAAATTACTAATAAACTACCAATGATTAGTGACATTATTGAGGAAAAAAAAGTACCCCTATTAAGTCCAGACTTAAATAGTTCTTACTCGTTTTCAATGTTAGTTAAAAGTTATTTAAAAATTAATATTGATGAAATTAAAAGTTCTGATATTATGAAAATCTTTGATTACACCAATAATCAAAATAATAATGAAGTTATGCAAATGTTGAATTTAGAAATATTATCAATTATCAACAAGAGTGGAAATAAAAAATTACATGGAGAAGTTCACTATTTAATTAATTCTATTCAACCTGAGAAATTAGAAAAAAATAAAAAATTTACTAAAAAAATGTCTGATTTTTACAAGACAATGGAAAAAGTTTAAAAATATAAACAAATATTTAAATATTAAGTATTATTTAAATGTTTTATGATATAATTGTATTACTTAAATGTAATAGATTTATAAAATACTTAATATTCAAAGAGGAATAAATGAACACACCATTAGAAGAACTACAACTATTTCTATCCTACTTATACATTCAACATCCATTTTATAATTCTATAATCTCAAATATAGACATTTATCTCGATACCACAAAAGAAAGTAAAAAATTTAAAATATATTCACCTAAATTCAAATCTATTGTTATAGATGAACAATTTGCTAAAGATTTGTTAAAAAAAGATAAAAAGATTCTATTTTACTACCTATTTCATGAAATATTGCATATGTTATTGAACCACAAGAATAGAAGTATTAACAAAATAGAAAATAAATGGAATAGAGCCACAGATATCGCAGTTGATGAAGTCATTAAAAAAGATACAGTTCTTAGAAATATTTTGATGTTACCAAAAGAATATGAAGGTATTAGTGAAATTTATGATACATCTAATGGTGTTAGTTTTTCAGCTGAAGATATTTATGATAAATTAAATAATACAAAAAAAGAAGAATCTAATGAATGTGAAAATGGTGAAAGTGATAAAAGTGAACCTAATGATGGTGAAAGTGATAAAGAAGAACCTAATGAAAGTGAAAAAAGTGAACCTAACGATAGTAAAAGTGAAGAAAACCCTAATGATTCAAAAAGTCAAAATGGAGAACATTTAGATAACCATAATTCTTGGGGTGAACAAAATAAAGAAGAAGATAGTGAAGAAGATATTGAAAATGAAATAAATGAAATGATACTCAAAGCTTCTGAATTTGAAAAAATACAAGAAAAAGATTTTGGAGGAACACCAGGAGTATTTCAAGAAAAAATAGATCAGTTACTATCACCTAAAACCAATATCAAAAAACACTTAAATAAAATTATTCAAAGTTTTAAAAATTATAAATCAAATTATTCAAGAGGTGATAATAGATATTTACACAATGGATTAATTGTACCATCTAGAGTTAAAAGTGTTAAACATTTTAAATTATTGTTTTATATAGATACTAGTGGTTCTATGGATATTTCTGGTTTAAAACAATCATTATCAGAAATAATTGATATGTTGAATACATTAAAAAGTTATGAAGTTGAAATTATACAATCTGATGTAGGAATTAATAAAGTTATTTCTATAACTGATAAAGATAATTTAGATATGGATGAATTATTAACTATAAATGGTAGAGGTGGTACAGAATTAACCCCATTATTTGATTATATAAAAGAAGATGAAAATAAATTTGATGCCATTATCGTCAATACTGATTTTTATATACAACATGATGAATTTTTGACATATTTAGATTTAGAAAACGAATACAATTTTCTTGCTTTAATACCAGATTCTCATGATGAAAAATATGCCAAACAATTATCTCAAGCATTTTATTTAAATGCTTAATGTTATTATACAAAAAGGAAAAACATGAAAAATGATTTTAATGAAAATGAGATAAACGAAATAAATAATATATTTAAAAGAGAAAATTTGATTATTGATATGATATTTAATGCAGATATTATTACAGATAGTGAAAAATTAGCTCCATTTTACAAATTATTATTTTTCACTTTAAATGATGAAGATTTTAATACTTATAATAATATTCTAAAATATTTTAAATTATCAATTGCATCAGAAGTAATAATGGTAGGATTATTAAGATTAAGCTATACAAAAATGGATGAAATTAATGAATGGAAAACTTTTTTAAACAAGGTTGAAATTGAACTTAACAAAAGAAATTTAGATTCTAAAAAAATATTAATAGGATTAATTTGAAATTTAAGGATTAAATAAGTTATTTCAGATATAATTATATCAACAAGTTAATATGATATAAAAACAAATATAATTAAAAGAGAGAAATAGAAATGAATGAAATTTTAGAATACCATACTTTGAAAAAAAATAATAAAAATAAAGATATTAATCTTATTATTTATGATGAAAATATTCCCAATATTGTAAAAAAAGAATTATTTTCAAAACTTCTAAATAATGATTATAAACTCCTAAATTATATCAATTTACATTTTAATTTTATACAAGATAATAAAGAAATTTTAAAAAATGTTACAAATATACACTCTTTATTTACTATATATACATTTCTTTTAATAAATAAATATGAAAATAGTGAAATGATGGATATCATTAAACATAATATCAAAAATATCATCAATTCTGAAGATGTTAATTTGAGTTATTATTTTCATGATATTTTATTTATTTATTCAATTAAAGAAAATGTAGACTTTAAAGAAATTATGAAAAAAGTAGATAGTGAAACTTATAATGAAATGAACTTAAAATTTGTAGAGGATAACAAAGAATATAAAGATACATTTAATTTTTATTTCAATATTAATAATATTGATTTAACTGATGAAAAAATTGCAGAATTTTTTTCAGAAAGAACCACAACATCTTCTTCAATGAAATTTCTAGATGAAAATAAGTTATTATTTTTAAAATTATTAAATTTAAATAACAAAAATTACAATGAATTAAAAATTATTTTAAATAAATATTCTAGTAGTTATATTGAAAATAATTATTTTAAAATCACTTCCAATGTAAGTCAAGAAAATTTTATTGATTTTTACAAATACAAAAAGAAAATGGAACTTTATATAGAAAAATCTTATGTTAAATATGATGAATATGGTGAAAAAGATGATTATAATGACTATGAAAAAAGTTATAAATTAGATTTTTCAAAAAATAAAAAACTTTCTGATATAGAAAAAATAAAATTATTAGATTTTTCACTTAGCAAAAAACATTATTTCAAAGATGTATATAAGACTCAACTTTTTGATGTTTTAATAAATATTAAAAAACTTGAAGAACTTAAAGAATATAAAAATATTATTAATTTCTGTATTGAAATATTTAACGAACAACATTTAAATTACAATGAACTTATTAATAGTTACTATTCACGTGTATCAAAAAATATTGATATGATAATTATCATTGATAAACTAAGAGATGAATATTTCAATCATGAATTATATAAATATTATGAAAATTTAAGTCTTACCGAAAATAAAGAATATTTACTTTTAAATATTGCTGATAAAATTTTTAACAAAAATGATTTTAAGACTTTATTCAATAATTTTTTGGGTATAGAAAAATTTTATAACTTTAATAAATTAAGTAGATATACTAATTATGGAGATACTTATAATGATTTTTATAAAATTTCAAACAACAATCTTATTCACGAAATTATTATTGATGAATTTATTGAAAAAGAAGAATTTTTAAAACTAATTGAAATGGATTCTACTTTTAGATTAAATGATGTAAACACAAATAAAATCAATTATTTCTTAATACAAAACGTTGATGAAATCATTAAATATGACAAAATAAATAAATATGCTATTTTACTGAAAGAAAAAAACATTATTAATAATGAAATTTTCGAAAATGCTTTTGTAAATATTATTTTTGATGACAATATGGACTATTTATACTTAGTAGAAAATATTGAAAAATTTATTAACAGATTTAAACCTCATGAACAATTTAAAATTAGATTTCATTTTTATAATAATAAAAAATTATTTGATGGTGATTACTTATCACCTGAACAAAAAGAAAAATTATTACCATTATTTATGGATGAGAGTATTTTTGAACTTTTATCAAACTTTAAATTTGATATTTTAACGAAACAAGAAATAATAAAATTGATTGTTCATGAAGATGAAGATGAAGATGAAGATGAATTTTTTGATGATGAAAGTGATAAATATAAAAAACAAAACATAAAATTTATCAAAAATATGAATGATTATTTTAAAAGTGTAGAAATAACATCTATTATTTTTAATATTTGTGATATTTTAGATATTTCAATTAATCCTGATATCAAAAAAGAATTTTATCATATGATGATAACTGATATTGAGGAAGTATTTACAATTTAAAGATAAATAAAGATTGTTATGGTATAATTGTATCATAAATAGATATAATGTCTCAAAAGTAATTATTTTAAGATAAGATAAGATAATATAACTGTAATTATACAAATAAATATATACAATCAAGGATAACAAATGAATCAATCATTGGAATTTCATAAAATTTTAAAAGATATCACTGAAAAAGCAATGACTATTGAAGATATTTTCAATGATAACTCTATAAATGAAACTGTTAAAAATACTGTTATTATTAATATTTTAAACAAGTACCCTTCAACAATACTCGATATCATAAAACACTTTAATATGAAAAATATCATTAAAGATATTACAAATATAGATACTTTATTTATTACTTATACATATTTTTTAGAAACAAATAATGAAAATTTAAAAGATGTACATGAACAAATTCAAAAAATTACATTTTTATCTAATCAAACTATGGATTACCTTTATTATGAATCTGTTTTTATTTATGCTATTAATGAAAATTTAAATTTTAAAGAACTTTCAAAATTAATTAATTACGACAAACATAGTCAATTTGCTGTTCAAATTAAATTTCATACAAAAACTGTGGATACAATTATGAAATTTGAAACACATAACTCAAAAGAAGAATATATAAACTTCAATATTTCTAATTTGGACTTAACTGTTGAAAATATTTGTGACTTTTATTTTTTAAAAGAAGTATCTTCTTCTTCAATGCATTTTGAAACCATAAATATTAAGAAAACTATAAAAATGTTGAATTTAAATTCAATGACGTTTGATGAATTAAAAGAAATTTTTAATAGAAGTGGTTCTTCAAAACTTTTTCAAATAAATAAATTAATTATTTCAAAAAATGGATTTGACAAAAATAATAAACCTAAATTAAATTTGTCATTAAAAAATCCACCTAATAGTTCACAAAAATTAGATTTTTCATTAAACAAAAATTTAACTCTTGATAATAAAATAGAATTACTTGAAATAAGTTTAAAAAATAATATTCATAGATATGATATAGATTATTTTGATGTTCCTATGTTTCAAATTTTAAAAGAAATTAAGTGTATGGAAAAGATAAAAGATTGTAAAAATATTTTATCTTTTTGTAATCTTATATATATTCAAGAATTTAATGAATATCATAATAATTATTTTAGCTCAGGTAATTCGTATTTAAATCCTGGATTAATTATTTTAATTGATAAAATCAAAGATGATTCTTTTATTAATAACTTGTTTAAAGAATTTACTAATACAAAAAAACATAAAGATTTATCAAATATTTTTTATATTTCTGAACATAATTTTGATGATGAAATGTTCCTAAAAGTATTTAAAAACTATTTTATTCCTGAAACCTTTATAGCTATTGCGAAACTTAGAAATAAATCTTATTTTTATGAAATGTATAAAGGATATGAAAGACTATTCAGCAACGAAAGAATTTTAAAGATAATCTTAAATACTTATATTCATGATAAAAATGTAAATAAAGTAATTGAATTCAATTCTTTATTTTCGCTTCTAAAAGAAGAGATTAATGATTTCTTGTCAGAAAATATTGATGAAGTTAGAAAACTTGGTAAAATTAATAAATACTATATTGAATTTAAGAAAAGAAAATTAATAGATGATGAAGAATTTGTTAAATATTTTTTAATAGATTTTAAATATGATAACTATAACAATATAAAACTTCTAGATAAACCTAAAAAATTAATTGATCAATTAAAACCTATTGATCAATTCAAATTAAGATTATTTTTATACAAAAACAATCTTAAAGAAAAACTTGAAAATCATTACTTATGGACTAAACTAGGAGATGAAATCAATTTTGAAATTATTGATCAATCCATAGAAATTAATAAGGAATTAGAAATTTTTTATGATGATAAAGAAATATTCAATATATTAAATACAAATAAATTTGAGATATTTATTGATAAGAATGTTATTAAATATTTAGTTGTAGATGAAAACTTAGAATTTTTAACTGATTTAGTTGAAGAAAATAAAAGTATTGAGTTACTTAATGAGATATTTGAAATAGCAAACTTTTTAGATATAAAAATTGGAGATAATATTAAAAAAGAGTTTTATCATATGTTTATAACTGACATTGAAGAAGTTTTCACTTTATAATAAAATATTCATTTTAAATATTTTATCTTTAATTCTTTATTATAATAAATATTAAAATTTATAATAAGGAATCAAATATGAGTGTAAATACAGTTGCTAAAATTTTTTATAATAAAGATAATAAAAATCTCAAAGAAGATTTAGGAAAGATAAGAGGATTAACAGATTTAACTTTAGATATAAAAGAACCTTATTATAGTGAATATAAAGGTGAACAATATTACAATGGTGGGACTGGTTATATACAGTTTTCTATAAAAATAAAAAATAAAAAATATAAATTTAGTTCATTTATTATTTCTCAAAATATTGATATTACGCCAGATAGTTCAATAGCACCATTTATGGAAAATAATAAAAAATTTTTATATTTTAGTCCATCACAATCTGATGATAGTATATTAATATTAGATTATATGGCATCTCATTTTGGAGGATATGTTATACCATCTGATTGCAACGAAGATGATGAAGGGAATGCTTTTTATTATGAAGTAAAAAGAAATAGAAAACTATTAGATAAAAAATTTGATAAAAAATTAACTCTTGCAGAAAAAAAGAAAAGATTAAAATCAAAATTACCTTATACAAATCACGATAATTCTGAAATGTTTTTTTAACAAGGAGAAGATGTGAATGTTAATACAATATGTAAAATACTAATTAATAAAGATAAAAAAGCATTAATGTCTGATTTAAATAGAATAAAAGGAATTGGTAATTTAAAAATTGATATAAAACCACCATATTATAGTGATTATAATGGTGAAAAAATTTATAATGGTGGAACTGGTTATATAAGTTTTGATATAAAAATATACAATAACAAATATTCATTTTCTTCATTCATTATTAACCAAAATTTAGACTATTCAAAAGATTCTTGTACTGAACCATTTATAAATGATCAAAAATTTTTATATTTTAGTGCTGGACAAAACCCAGAAAATATAAAAATATTAGAATATATCACATCTCATTTTGGAGGGTATATTACACCAGTAAATATAGATGAAGATGATGAAGGAAATGCTTTTAATTATAAAGTCAAAAAAACTAGAAAATTAAATAGAAAATTCAAATATGATGATTTAGTTAAAAAGAAAAGAAAAAATATTATAAAATCATTTAAAAAACTGAAAAATGATGAAGATAATTCTGAAATGTTTTTTTAACAAGGATAAAATATGAATGTAAATAGTATATGTCAAATATTAATCGACAAATATAAAAAATTGGGTGATATAGTTTTTTAGAATATTATTTCTCCATCATTTTCATTAATACTCTTCAATTTTTTTCTATTTTCTCTTTTTATTTTCTCTACTTTATTTTTATTTTCTCTCTCTTTTCTTTTATTGTCTATTTTTATCTTATTAATAATAAAATTAGCATCTTTTTCAAAATATTTTTTATCAAATATATTTAAATTACTATTTTTGATTATTTTTATTTTTTTTAAATTCCTATTTCTCATGTTTATTTTTATTTTTTTATTCCAATCATTACCTAAAATTTTCCATAAACGTAAATATTTATTTAATTCAATTTCTTCTATTTTTATTTTATTTTTTAAATTACCGATATTACTTCTATCTCTTAGACTAGTAAGTTCATGATTAACTGATGAAAATTTGAATTTATCTTTATATTTTTTAAGTATTTCTATACTTACTTTTTTATTACTTATTAATTCAAACCAATTTATATTATCAATGTGTTTATTAATAAATCCCTCTGATAATAATTGTGATCTTGAAACTTCACTCCATTCAACATTATAAATATATTTTTCAATAAATTCCTCGGATAATGATTGTGTTCTAAATAACCAACCCCATTCATTTTCATTCATATTATTTACTAATTTTTTTTCAATAAATTCTTCAGATAATTTTTGAAACCTTATAATTTTTAAAAATCCAATTTTGTCCATGTTATCTTCAATAAACTCTTCAGATAATATTTGATACCTAATTACTTCATCTGTATATTTATTAAACAGTTCATACTTCTCAATAAACTTTTCAGATAATACTTGATGTTTAATCATTCTCATTAAATATTTGTTTTCATCATCAGAAGTAATTAAATCTTCCATAAATTCTTCTGAAAATGATTGGTTTTCTAATAACAAATAATATTCATAATCTTTAACAAATCTATTACCAATAAACTCTTCAGATAATGTTTGATGTTTCATTACATATTCAAAATTTAAATTATTATAATTATTATTTAAAAATTCTTCTGATAATACTTGATTTATAGATATACTTTCCCAATTTATATCATTAATATGAATTTTAATAAATTCTTCAGACAGTACTTGAAATTTTGATATCATTTCCCAATGTAACTCATCACTATATTTATTCATAAACTCTTCACTCAAATCTTGGAAAGCTGATATACTTTCCCAATGTAAATCATTTATATTTTTCTTCATATACTCTTCAGATAAATTTTGTCTTGATGATATTACATATTTATTAAAACTTTCTTTTTTAATCTTTTTGTATTTTTCAATAAATCCTTCTGATAAATCTTGATAAAAAGCAATGTCTTTCCAAACTACTTTATCAAAATGTTTTTCAATAAATTCTTCTGATAATATTTGAAATATTGATATCATATTCCAGTCTAATTTATGAGAATATTTTTCAATAAATTTATCAGACAATCTTTTTACTTTTGATACTTCATACCAATCTACCTTATCCTGATATTTTTCAATAAATTCTTCATCTATATAGTTTAAATCAGTTATTGTTTTCCAAGGTATATTCTTATGATTTTCTATATATTTTATTTGATCATCTAACTTATATATAAACATAAATTCATCTTTATTATACTCTTCCATTACATATATTCCTTATTTAAATATTTCATTAATATAAAAATTATAATAAAAATTATATGATTTTAGCATATGTAATAATATAAATGATATTATAATTTTTTATATTTAACATATCTTTATAATTTTATTTATTATAATAAAGAAAATATAAAATAAGGAATATTAAATGGGAGTAAATACAATATGTAAATTATTGACAGACAAAGACTCTAAAGGTATTGAAAAAGATTTCAAAAGAATAAAAGGACTAACCAATTTTGAAATTGACACAAAAAAACCTGAGTATACTACTTACAAAAATGAATCAATATATACTGGTGGTGTTGGTTATATTAAATTTGAAATAATGATAAAAAATAAAGTGTATAAATTTAATTCTTTTGTTATTACTGAAAATCTTGATTATTCCATAAATTCATCAACCGCTCCATTCATTAATGATAAAAAGTTTTTATATTTTAGTACTGGACAAAGTGTTGACAATATAAAAATATTAGAATATTTATCTTCTTATTTTGGAGGATATGTTATACCTGTAGATACAGACGAAGATGATAATGGAAATGCTTTCTATTCAAAGATTAAAAAAACTAAAAAATTAGAAAAAGTATTAAAATTAAAAAATAATAAATCTAAATTAAAAAATAATAATAACAATAATGATTTTAATATAGTATTTTAAATACTATTTTTATTAATATAAATTTAATTCCTTTTTAATAAAATTTATAGTATAATTACTTATATTAAATAAGGATTTACACTATGGTTACTAAAACAATTCATTCAGATTA